>Ga0247733_1000029_pt1 | contig 249926 bp, 257 predicted proteins | sample UWRJL043104R2_FD_180932 | JGI IMG/M metagenome (GOLD analysis project Ga0247733, IMG submission 180932) | Plant litter microbial communities from Arlington Agricultural Research Station in Wisconsin, United States - UWRJ-L043-104R-2 | ecosystem: Environmental > Terrestrial > Plant litter >... | reverse complement strand
CTCCCGCCCGCCCACCAGCCCGCCAGCCGCCAGCATGTGCACCCGAGTAATACACACGTACCAATGCGGCCATACGGTCACGGAAAAGGCGGCCTGCGCGACCTCGAGAAGCGCCAATTGCGGCGTCCTCAACACCAAGAATGTCAAGCACGACGAAAAGTGTGATCACTGTGATCACTGACAGGTACCCGCCCTATCACAAGGCCCGGTGGCCGGTTGCACACGGTACAGCTGTATCTGACAGGTCGTCTTGTAGTGTGCCACCGCAGACTTTATCCGGACGACACCCATGACGGCCGGTGGCACGCAAACGGGTGTCAACAGCGAGCGCGCAGACTGCGTCCCCACGCAGTCGGCCCCTCCACTTCTTAGACCTCGGGTACGGTGAGCCTCAGAGCTCCGGCCCGCAGGCTGCATTTCACGGCGTCACGGGAGACAAAAGCACAGGCGTTGGACGGGCATTGGGATCCACGTCGGCCACGGCCATCGTGAGTCTGGCGTTTCGACTACGGGCTGGTCTTGCATCGCTCTTCACGTCTTGTATTACTCTGCTTCTTTCTCCATCTACATCCATGTGGCTTCTACTTTTTCCTTGTTCATGCGCTACGGTATCATGGGAATCGGGGCGTTACTTTTTCTTCTCATATCCATAGCCTCTGCTACCACTGTTTCAAATCGCCCTGCGACGCCAAGGCGCGGGGCCGGGAGAGGAATCTACGGACAGAAAAGCGAGTCGAACCATCAATGCATTGCCGCTCAACATGGCGTCCACATCGGACGCCTCCGCGTGGCCGAGCCTTTTCCATGCCACACCTCACGAACATGAGAACGTCCCTGCCGCTGCAGGCCAATCGCCTGCGGCTGATCATCAGTCTGTGACGAAGACCTACAGGGCGCTGATGCACCACCGTTTTCTCGCCAATCGGTACCGCAACGCTGCCCAGGCCGCCTCTAGATGACCTCTTTATACTACCGTCCGCGAATTGGTGCGCGGCCAGCAGACTACCAGTCCATGCGAGTCACTCGGTCGTATGCCAGCCATATCCGTGCTCGATATTGTGTGCAATGCCCTAATATTGCGGCCGTGGTCCTAGGCCTAGCTAGGACCAGATGACATGGTGCCCCGATAAGAACGGTGATAGGACCAGATGATAATAAGTGATGTTGGGTGGCTATATTTTCCGGCATGCAGCACGGGCTCGGCCTGGAAACAGGCGCCACGTTCGACCTGGATACCGTACATACCGCAGCACAGTCAGACCGAGACATGTTCGCATTTGTCCGTGCCTGCTCAAGGCTCGGGCCGTCACCACGCTGAAGCCGACACCCGTGAGCTATGCATTACCCGTTGCTAAGCACATGCATATCTCTTACTCCAAGCTGGCGGGCGTGGCAGGGCAACGTGATGTGATGCGGGAGCAGATTGGACGCCTTTTGATTCCATGTGATGTCGCAACGCGGCCATTGTATACCGTGTCTAGGGGGATCGTCAAATAGCCGAGTATGGGTGTATATTCGGGTCTGATATAGCTTCCTTGCTGTATTCGGACGACCACAGCCTGGCAGACTTCTAGAAGAGTATCGTCCTCCACACGGACTGGTCGGCCTGTTGTACCAGATGGCAGGCTTCAAGGATGCGATCCTGTATCCTTGCGTGGCTGAGGAGCTGTCTGCGGACTTGGGTGCATGCCTAGCTTCAGATGTCTTGCGTAGGTTGAGCCCAGGTTATTTTGGCCACTTAATCTATTTGCCTTGTCGTGTATGCAGGTCGCGCCTGTGGCCGAAGAGTCGTGCTAGCCGCGTTTTCACGCCTTGCCCGCGGTCGACTACTCTATGTACACCGCACCTGCTCTCAACGATGAGCGCAAGCGACCGCCTGGCATGAACGTGCATGAAGACCATATGCAGCAGCGTGCGGCTCTCGACGCTCACGTGCTTTGGAGTCGCTCCGTCTTGCACAACCGCTTCGCAGCGAGCTCTCCCCACGGACCAAGCCTTGTGGCGCGCGCGGCATGTTTCCAGGAACACGGATTGGCAGACAGGATGGAAACGGCCAACGTAGCATTTATCAAAAACTTTGTTGGTGGTTGGGGTCCTTCACTGGTTACGGCACGCTCTTTTCGGCCTCGGTTCGCGGTAAGCTCCGCTCATGACCGGCAAACGTGCCTTCTGCCTTCATTTACCCACAACCCTCCGTGTTAAGTATCAATGTCGATTGATATCAGCTGGGACACACTCACAGGCGGCGCAGATGGCTCCGCGCGTGCAGAATCCATCCGCGCCTTCATCCACGACAGGTTCCAGCAGGTGACGCTGCCGCGTTTCATCCGCTCCGTCCACGTCCACTCATTCGATTTCGGAAGCGTATCACCAGAAATTGAGATCAAAGACATCTGCGACCCCCTCCCGGATTTTTACGAGGAGGATGAGGATTATCCAGACGAGGACGAGGATGGTGGCCAAGCGTTTGGCGGCGAGGGCGGCACCGGCGACCCTCCTTCCCGTACCGCAAAGGAGCGGCGTAGAGACGCGGGAAGGGGAGCACCGCAAGTAGACGAGCAGCCTTCCGATCAGTCACGCCTAGCGCCGCCATTTGGCCACCCCAGAGTTCCCGGCCTACGGACAATGCCCGCGCCTGCTGAGCAGCTGGGAGCGTCCACGCCGGGCATACCAGGAGGCACATCCAATATCAACTACTTCCATCTTCCTCTGAGCGCCGGCCTTTCTGGTGCCACCACACCGCTCGCTGCCGTCGCTGGCGCGCAGATTCAAGGCTGGCTTGACTATTCCAATGCCCGCCCTACGACACCCACCAACATGCGTCTTCGCCACGCGGCGTCTATGAATTCGCTCACCTTAACGCCCCAGTCGAATCCCGACCCCAGCACACGTACGTCGCCCCAGCATCAGCTTAGCGCCGAGCGAAGGAACTCCCAGTCCAGCGACCCCTCATCCCAGGACGACTACGACGCAACACCGCCTGCGTCACCACCCCGCATGCGCGAGAAGAGCCCCGAAGATCTTCAGGTCGTGGCACATGTGCTATACTCCGGAGATGTCAAGATGTCGCTGACCGCCGAAATCCTGTTAGACTATCCCATGCCCAGTTTCGTTGGCATTCCACTCAAGTTGAACATCACCGGGCTAACCTTTGATGGCGTTGCTATCCTGGCCCACATCAAGAAACGAGCCCACTTTTGCTTTCTCTCGCCAGAGGATGCTGATGCTCTAGTTGGCGGCGAAACAAGTCTTGACTCTCTTCAGTCGGACGCGCAGCCTCGGGAACAGCATTTCGCACAGCGCCCAAGGGTCGGTGGCCTTCTTGAACACATCAAGGTCGAGAGCGAAATCGGCGATGGCAAGCAAGTTTTGAAGAACGTAGGCAAGGTGGAGTCTTTCGTGCTGGAGCAAGTCAGGCGCATCTTCGAAGACGAGTTCGTCTATCCAAGCTTCTGGACATTCCTCGTTTGACCCTGCCACGACAGGTCTAGCTTAAGGAATCGTTACGTATACAGTCAAAACTTCCCATTGGGGTCTCTTGTACGCCAGACAGCCTCGCATTGCAGACATGACGGCCCCACTGCTGCAAGAGACGGGATTGGGCACGCGGCGTCTCGCGACCGTTTGTGCGTCCTGTCAAAATGCATGCAAGCGCTAGCTCATGTTTTTCTCTCGCGTCACGTTACAGCGCAGCGCGGGAGTCATCTGGTAGTACACCATAACAGGGCATGTTACAGTAAGCGATTTCCCATGTCCACTCATGAGTCGCACAGCAACGTGGGTTGGCGCTCTGCCACTCGCGGATAGGTGCAGAGGCGAAGACGCACAAGTTTTTGACAGCTCTATATCCATCACCGTTACCGCCACTAACAGCGGGAATCACAGAATCAGGCCATGTCGGTACGACTGTGCATGCGGAAGGAAGACGCTGCAGCGTCGTGCGAGAGTGCGACTGTCACTGACATGTCAAAGTCGCTACCCGTCTGCTAAGCGGTTCGTTGGGACGAGACGACTGGCACGTACGCGCTCCGTGTCTTGTGCATCCTCAACTAGCGCACAACAGCAACGTCTTCAACATACATTCTGCAGTCTGTCATGTGCAAGGTCATTCTCTCCTCAACTGTCCCCTTTCGGTGTGATGCGTCCTGCCCGAGAACTCCCGCAATTCCCGTTCCCGCAAGATCGGATAGGCCTGCCGTCTCCTTGCTGCAGACCCCTCATGCTGCAGAAGCATAACTATTCATCGTCGATAAGGCTCCGCTGTCAAGCCCCCTGCATCAAGAGCTGGCAACGAGAAGGGCGCTCATGTAACGCTGCGGCCTCTTTGGAGGAGGTGCAGCAGTGGTGTGTTCAAAGGCCTCATGATCGGTGTTTGATTGCTCGGCAGAGTCGAAATGAAGGTTCATTTCCATCTTGGAGGGGTAGTCGCTTAGAAGTCGTCGAATTCCGACCAGGTTTCTATTCTTGGAGGAGGGGGAAGCGGGAAGTGGGAAGGAGGCTGTCGGAGGCAAGGGAGTATAGGCACATATAGGGCAATGGTGTATATGTCATGGGTCGCGAGAAGCGAAGCGGTGGGCAGTCCATCTATCCTGCAGTTGAAGAGCAAGTTGTACTTTATCTAATCGGCGTCGGCTGGCTTTCATCTCGGCTTCGGCGAAGCACATTCATCGGACTATATCAGGAAGTTGCAAGTTATATGAGGAACTTCATTGGTCAGATTCACGTGATGGTGGAGTGGACTTAACATGTGAAGTGCTGACCCAGGGTTCAGTCGGGCCTTAGCTGTGGGCCCAACTGGTGAGCTAGGTTCGACCTCCAAAACGAATCAAGCTCATCTTATATACTCCGCCCTCAACGGCACGGTGTTCAGATTTGAGTTGGATAAGCATTGATAGCCCGTCGATCAAACTTGGATAAGATGGCCTGCGCCACAGAGGTGTGGCACAGTGGCTGCCCCCACCTTATGTCATCGTCCGGTCTCTCGATCCTGCTGCCCCTCTATCGAGCAAGGCAAGCTGAAACAGGCTTGCGTCAACATCAACAACAGCCGCGAAGACCCCCTATACAGAGCCTTCTTTCTCTCTCCTGCAGAGCTCACTCTTCTTTCTTCCTCATTCCTAAGCCTGCAATCAATCTGTACACATTTCAATTTCATCACCCACCTTCCTCACCACACTCCAGGGACTTGCACCACGCTCGTCCAGCGAGGCTCGTATTCCACGATGCCGCCCTCCCTCATGCCTTCCGCCTCTATGTGGCTCCCTTGCCTAGTCCTGCTCGTACTGTGGGCACGGCCAACAGCTGCGTTCGGCGCTGGCAACATTGCTTCTCTGAGCTCGGTCGAAGGCCACAATTGGCGCCATGGCGACATTGAGGATGTGCTACTTACGCTCGTCATCAGCGCGAAGACGGGCAAGAAGTTCAGCAAGATGGACGTCAAGCGGGTCTACTTCGGAAACTGGCTGAGGGACTATTCGCAAGCGGTCGATGTCGGTACTGTCAAGGCGGTATCTGCTGAGGCAATCCGTATCTTGCTTTGGGTGCTCGGCTTCATGAGCTTCGGGTATGGCACCAAGGAGTTTGAAGTGACGAGGGATCGTCTTGGATGCTACCGCCCGGAGGAGCACATCGACAACCCGAAGGTGAGCATTAGCTTCTAGTACGTCATGACAGTGTACTGACCAGCCAGGACTATGCCGACAACCTCGATGCGCGAGACTACGACCGCCGCCTTCGGGCTCCCGTTGACGAGCGCCGCGAGTTGAGCATCGATGAGCGCACCGGCCTCAAGACCTACATCGCTTCCGAGGACATGGGCATTACGACGTCGGCTGGCATGGTCCGTGACCTGCTGCGTCGCTGCATTGACCTAGGTCGTCGCTCCGGTGGACGTGGGCCCGACTTTCACGAGGCTCTGCGACTCCTTGGAACGGCTACCCACTGTCTCGAAGACTTTTCCGCTCATTCCAACTACACGGAGCTTGCCTTGCTTGACATTGGTCTTGAGAACCGCGATCGAGATGATCATTATGCTGCGGACGTTTTCCCGCACGTCGGTCAGAATGCCAGAATCCGAATCCAAGGTGTCAACCAGCCTGTATATCCCATCATTACCGGTACCTTTGGCGGCGTCGACTTCCTGCACTCCGTATGTGGTGAACTTTCTGATAAAGCTACCCAGTCCGAACTCCAGGAGCTGGAAGGTGCCATTTCCGATGCAGACAGGAAGCAGAATAAGAGTCAGATCAAAGATCTGCTAAGCCAGCTTCCTGACGGCATCTTTGGCGGTAAAGACCAGGGTAGCAAAGCGGATGAGCTCGAGCAGAATGCGCAAGCCGCCCAAATGGGTAATGTGCGCATCTCCCCAAAGGAGCCTGAGGAGTTCACCCAACAAATTGGCGAACTTGTCAAGCAGATATACCCTATCATGGAGTTCCATGACGAGATTATGCAGTCGATTTCTGAGTTCATCGAGAGTATTCCTGTGCTTCCGGAACTCATTGAGCAAGTCCAGGAGCAAATCACTGTCTTTGTCTTCAGCCTCCTTGCTCCTTACGTTTTGCCGATTCTCACCCAAGTCAAGACAGAGCTTGAAGAAGGGTCTAGCGAGGTCATCGCCAGCGCTCGAGAAAAGCAACACATCGTCTTCAACGACCACAATTGCACTGATCCAACCCACAGTATGCTCTCCAAGGATCACTTCACGAACATACTCAATGCGCCCGCCGGAAGGGTTGCTGCAGAGGTCGTTAAGTGGACTGTTCCTCAAATTGTGAAATGCTGGGACGGACAGGCGGATCCAGAGGAGACGATTGACGACATCATCAAAGGTGTTTTCCATCATCCTGCCCAACGGAATAATACCAATCTCAGGAAGAGTCCGAGCAAATGCCGCGAGATTATGTTTGCTACTGTCAAGAATTGGTGGAGCGGGCTTAGCAACAAGCGCGACATTGGAACGTGTCTGAGCCGTGATGGTGTTCAGCGCGGTAAGAACCATGACAGTAGCAAGGGGTCTGACAAAGGCCATGGCTGCTGCAAGCCCATTGGCATGGCCAATGATTTCTCCAGCACTAAGGGTGCCGGCGGTAATAAGCAATTCCAACAAGTCAGCGAAGGAGCTGGCAAGCTGGCTAGCGAGGCTGTTGGTGGTGGCGCTTTAGGTGGTCTTGCAGCAGGGCTCGTCAGTGGACTCGGCGGCTCACTTCTCGGCGGCGCCTTCGGAGGAGATGAGAAGAAGAGTAAGAAGAGTGAGAGTTATGGTGATGATGGCTCCTACACTCAATCTTATTCTGAGTCCGGCCATCATAAGAAGAAGTCCCACGACGACTCCGAACGGTACGGTCAGGCTGAGTACCAGCAGACGCAGTATCCTAGCGGCGGTCACCGTGAAGAATACACTCGCCGCGAACAAGACCAGAGCGGAGGATCTTACGGCTACCAACAACGTGTCGAGACCTCTGTGCAAAGCACAGGAGGTTACGAGCGTCATGAAGAGCGTCGCGTTGAGTCTGGCAACCAATGGAAGTCCGAAGAACGTCGCGAAAGCTACGATCAGCAGGGAGAGTATTACCATGAAGAAAAGAAGTGGGTTACTAAAGCCCTAATGTTTTCAATCGCGCTAACGTGAAGCCAGGAAACATGGCAAAAAGTACGGTAAGGAGTCGGAGGACGATGAGTCCAACGACGAAGATGACTACGAAAAGCGTCAGAAGAAGGAACGCAAGAGGCGCGAGAAGGAAGAGAAGAAGAGATACAAGAAACAAGGTAGTGGCGATGAAGACTCCGAAGAAGATGCTTACAAGAAGCGTCGTTCAGGAGAGCACAAGCGAAAGAGCGAATCGCCAAAACGGCGCTCGGGCGATTACTCGCGCGGGAGCGGTTACGGCGAGGAAAAGCGATACGGTGAAGAGCGTCGCGAGCAGGGTTACAATGGGGGAGGAGGAGGAGGATATGGTCGCGAGGAACGCTCAGGGTATGGCGGTGGTCGACATGAAACTGGTGGTTATGGCGCTGATTCATACAGCTCCAGCCGTCAGGAAACTACAGGATATGGTCGCGAGGAACGCTCAGGGTATGGCGGTGGTCGACAGGAGGCTGGTGGTTATGGCGCTGACTCGTACAGCTCCAGTCGCCAGGAATCTTCGGGATACGGTGGTGACTCATACAACTCTGGTCGTCAAGAAAGCTCAGGATACGGAGGTCAACAAGCCTCCGGTTATGGCGGTCAAGAGAGCTCAGGCTACGGTCAAGAGAGCTCAGGCTACGGACGTCAGGAGTCATCTGGCTACGGCGGCGGTAACGAGGGCGGTGAATACGGAGGCCGTCGCGACGACAATGAGCAGTATGGCCAGAGGCAGCAGCAGTATGGTGGAGGAGGCGGATATGGTGGTGGTAACAATGAGGGGTATGGCAACAGGTACTAGGCCACTTGGTATGACCAATTATGTGCATTGAGCACCCTGCTGCCTAGGCACCGGCTTCTGAGCCAAGCTCAGGCACCAAATTTGGCTTGTTGGGTATCATGACTCACGAACACCTATAGCAAATGAATGAAATACATGTATTCACGACGACTACCACTTTTTGAGGCTTACCAAGACGTCTTCCTGTGCCTATAGTGTAGCTGGTTGTCCTACGGTCGCGACGGGATTCAGTGCTTGCGGGCTTGATTAGGAGCACAGCCGTCCCACAATCGCGCCTTGTTTCAGAGCCAATGGGTTTGAACGCAAGCTTGGATATCATACGTTGACGACAGATCTCAATACCTATAATTTTGAATAGATGCTTATCCAAGTTTAAATGTGCGATGCGATCCAAAACCAATGCTTATGACTACATATGTTTGACAAATAAAATCATGACATCACGCACCCAAGCAAGATGAGCGCTCCTCATGTCAAAGATAAGACGTCCCCGCTCTTGCTACGACCTTTTGTGTTTCAGGGACTCGAGACGATATCTTTTCTTTGCTTCTCATCTAGCCTTTCACCGCGAATCAGCCGATTCTGCGATGAACGAAGTCCCAATAACAGTAAAAAGAAAACCCCCTTTGGAAATCTTAAGGCTTAAACAAGAACAATCTCCTCATATGTACCGTAGAGGTGGTCCTCCGCAACCTTTCCGGATTCAATAGGATCATGTAACATGAACCGCCCTATGCGTCTGTACACTTTGCTGTCCCGATCCACGGCTTCAAGGACCAAGTAGCAAGTGTGCAATCGCCAAGGGAGATTGATCAAGGTCGGTTCGTTCTTGTTTGCGTAAAGTGCGAAAACGTCATACATGTCATTGTCTTTTAGTTCGGAAATGCCTGGGTCCAATCTTAATCGCCCACTCACCCCCTTCGCTTTGTTTGTTCGCACTGACAGTCGATGCTTTAGCCCGCGGAGCTTGACCACGGCATGAGAGGGCGACGAAACGAGGGGAGGGCCAGACCATTGGATATCCAGACCGGTGATTTCGGCCTTGTAACATCTAATTGATGTAAGGAGTTGAGGCGTGACCGCGCGATCTGTGTCGTCGAAATCTACACCGTAAATGTCTGCTTCAACGGTGCCGTGTGGATAGGACATCCAAGTCCAAGATGGTCTTCTTTCAAGTTTGATATTTCGAAGAAGCTCAACTTTAGCTTTATCAAGCAGTTCCGCTTCCCACGCAAGATGCAAAACAAGATCGCTCCTCCACATCGCGAGCACTGGCTCGTCGCCAGTGAGTTCACGATACAAAGCTGTGACTCCCGCGAGCGCTGCGTAATTATCCCCGGGATTGGTCAACTGACGCTTGTTATAATCGTGCATCCAACTCCACCACCGATTCCGAATATCGTGGTAGCCGCGGTTGTTGGAAACGGTAGGACGTATAACATGCTCGGGAATATGGCTATCGAGAAGTTCTGCTCCCGCATAGGAACCCATGTTGTTGCTGTAACTGTACACGTTGCCATCCTCAGACTCCATATGAGTAGCGCACTGGTATATAAATTGACCGTGCGTGGCGTGCAGGATGCGGCGGGAAAGAACCTTTTCTTGAAAAATCCAGGCGCGGTTGTGAATTGGGTATTCCCGATACCAATCTAAAAGTTCCGCTTCAGGGTGATTGCCGTGGGTTGGACTAATGGATAGGTATGGTTGGGGTTGACCAAGCCCCGTTTTAGACGGCAGGGTAAACTGAGTTGATGGGACCAGAGTGTTGGTTATGCCGCATCCTTGTGTGGAGTTTTTGGCAGTACTGGCGGAAATTGTGAGCGTAGCGTTGCGGAAAATTGACGCCATTTTCGCGGATTCGCGTTCCCAATCTAGAGAAGACTGTTGGATTATGCAGAGGCTATCGATCCAGAGATGTCGGAGCTGCAGCGCTCGCGCGATTTGTATGGCTTCCCTAAACGTCTTGGGGAGTGTTTCGATATCAATCGAAGTGAAATACTCGTCCACGTTTGCGGAGGTGGTTTTGCTATTGATTTCTACACCACCCCAACAGTGGGTGAGGACAGCATACTGCGTATTATGTCGACCGAGGCTGTTGGTGGAAACGAGGCGAAGGACTGGGTCTGCACTTTCTGTGAGCACCTCGAGGATGCGTGCTGCGAGTGGAGCACTAGAACTCGTGGTGTTCAGACACTTGGGGTGTTCATTGATGCATTCCGAAAGCCAATGTGAGAGGGTGGGTATTCTCGCATCGAAATCTACTGGGATTGCAGAGCTCCAGACGGCTCGCTCGAGTCCCCTGGCTGCTTTTGTCAATATCGGTCAATGGCAGCATATCCTTACATACCACCATTAGACAGTAAAATATAGCTCCGGCCACCGAAACTGTTCTTTCGAAACCTTTGGACCTTATCGTCTTCTAACATAGACACCCACAATCTCGCCTTCTGCACCGACTTGTGCTTGTCCGCAGCGCTGAGATCGTCGATCTGCGCTACAACGTATGGTCCACCACCCAGCTTATACCGCGCAGTTAGCTCTACGACCTCGTTGCCAAACGATGCGTAGAGATATCGACAGAATCCGCACTGCTTGCCGCATTCTTCAAATTGAAGGAGATTATCGTGTAGTTGGACCTCATTCTTTTCGCTTGATTGCAGGAGTTTTAGGGACGCTGTACAGAAGGTTTCGAGGTCGGATGAGGGTTTCGGAAGTGAATTTCGGGGCATGCTGGGCTGGGGATCGGCGTGGCCTGCTTCGGTGGACGCCATAGTAGTATGAAGAACGCAAGTGTCGTCGCCTTCGCTCCATCGCTCACTTCGAGAATCTCCGTTCGTGTCGTCTGTAAGCGCCTGCAATGTGGCACGACATGCATGCGCTCGCTTGGCGCAAGGTGGGATGGCGAGTGCATATCGCCACACAACTCATAATCGCACGATAATACTTATTAGAGGACCTCTTTCGAGGTCTGAGAAGAAGAAATCTCTATCAGATCTTCGAATGACTCTAGATTGACCGCGTCGAGAGACTTCTTTGTCCGAAAGGGTGGCGTGGGTGATTTGCCTTATTTGTTTCTCATGCAGATGGCCGCTTGCTACACCAATGGGCGACCTGGAGGATTCCTAATCACATGGGTCGCGACAGAATGCGGTACAGTGAATATCGGCGAGGAAGTAAGAGGTACGAAGAGTGCGTGTAGAAAGAAGGCACTGCACAAACACCACAAATGAAAGTAACACATCAAGCTCGACGAAAAGAAGAGACTGGGACCTTTTAAATTTTTCAATTTGTACGTATGGCTTCCCACAAATCGAAAGAAGTTCGTGGAAGTACAATGCACATCGCAGCGGAGTATTCGAATGATTAAGTGTGTGTCGCTGTAAGGATTGTCACTTATTTGTGAGTTGTGCGGTCGAGAGCGAGACCTTCAGTGCCGTGCTAATCGATGTAACCTGTCTTGAGTCATAGCGTTCATTGTGGCGGGGGAAGCACGACTCACGCATAATCCGGAAGCTGTTGCGATCTTCCGCTCTCCATTCTTCAACGGACCAAGGGCTTGTACTTAGGATGTTTGCTTGTGAAGACATCTTCTCGTGTCAGAAAACAACACCGTCGCCTCTTCGCACGAGTCCGCCCAGCTGTTGAACCTCTCGAAGCGTCCCCATCTTGGACCCTGCCCCGCATCTAGGAACTAATGACGCACCATCCGCTCCCGCAGTCGCATTCCCGACAAAGGATAGCAGCATCCGCACCTCTTCGTGAAATGATATCCGCAAAAGGTCTCAGGACACTTCTGGTTTCGTCCCCGCTAGCAACGCCGTGCTTCCCATTGGACAATGGCCTTCAGAAGGGTTCCTGTGACAGTGCTAGCGCCTGGGGTTTCTCCCTCGGGACGGCTACGCGTTGAGATATTTAGTGTCGCTGTCGCGTTTGCTTTCTCCAGCTACTGCCCAGCTTCTTTTGTACATTTGAGTAAATATGTCTCCATCGAAGATTCAGAAACGCGCTATTCGCATCGCAGGATGTTCGGGTGGCTTTACGGATCGCTCTATGGCGATTACTCGCATGGCGGGCGATCCTGATGTCGACGTGGTGATGGGTAAAGTGCCTCTATTACAGTTTGCGACACAGAGCAGCTGACCGGTGACAGGCGACTGGCTCTCCGAAATGACCATGACTGTTCATGGCTCGGGAAAGATTAAGAAACTCCAATCCGACGACACCCAATTCAAAGCCTCCCTTGAAGAGCGCAGGAAGTCGGCCATGTACGCCGAAACATTCATCCAGTGCTTCGAGCCCGCGATCCCCAATCTCGTCAAGAACGGCACGAAGCTCGCCGTCAACGCCGGTGCTTCCGATACCGAACTCCTCGCCGAGGTTGTTATCGACTTGCTGGAGAAGGCAGGTGCAGGACATTTGAAGGTCGCATGGATTGAGGGCGATGATGTGACGGGTCCTGTCAATAAACTTATCAAGAAGGGAGAGAAATTTGAGAGCTTGATGCATGGGAAGAAGTTGGAAGAGTGGGGGATGGAGCCAATTTGTGCGCAAGCTTACTTGGGTGGGCTTTGCATTGCGGAAGCTTTTAGACAGGGTGCGGATATTGTGCTTGCGGGACGAGTGGCCGATGCTGCGCCGGTGATTGGAGCTGCTGCGTAAGTGCATAGAGGAGTTTGAAGTGGGTTTATGAAGGCGCTGATTCGGACAGATGGTGGCATGATTGGAAGGCTGACCAGTTTGACGAGCTGGCGGGATCGCTTATTGCAGGCCACTTGATTGAGTGCTCATCTTATGTTTGCGGTGGATACTACTCCATGTTCAAGGACCTCATCAAAACCGGCAAGCATGTCAACATGGGTTTCCCTATCGCCGAAGTCAACCACGACGGCAGCTTCAACATCGCGAAGGAGAAGAATTCTGGAGGTATGCGACTTGCTTCGCGATAATTCTCATACCGCTCACATACTTCAGGCTGTGTAACTGTCGCGTCATGCGCATCACAATTACTCTACGAAATCCAGGGTCCGCTCTACTACAACTGCGACGTCACCGCCGAAATATCTGGCATCAAAATGGAGCAGATTGACGAAGAACTCGTACGCGTGACCGGCGTCAAAGGCCTCCCTCCCCCTCCAACAACAAAAGTAGGCATCACAGCCCCAGCAGGCTTCCAATGCGAGTGGCACTTCTACATCTGCGGCCTCGACATCGAGGAGAAGTGTAAAATCACCGAGGACCAGATCCGCTACGGTAAGTTACTCCCCACCCTGTCCTGTTCCATCCGAATTCTGACTCGTACAAAAGCTATGGGCGACAACGCCTCCCGATTCACAACCCTCAAATTCCACCAAAACGGCTCCTCCCCCCTCAACGCCCGCAACCAAGATATCGCGACCGTAGACTTCCGCTGCTTCGCACAAACTTCTGACCCGGAGGTCGTCCGCCCAGACGTCCCCAACGGCTTTAACCGCTGGTGTCTAGAAGTATTCCTGCAATCCGCTCCCGGCCTCTCACTCTCCAACGATCTCCGTCAAATTGTTCCAAAGCCGTACTACGAGTACTGGGTTGCTCTAATGCCGCAGACCGAACTTCCCCTTCGCGTACACACCACGTGGGGTAAGAAGACGAGCACCGCTCTCGCAGCGCCGACGAAAACAAAGGAATATCCCCGTCAGCAGGAATCGTATGATCCTGTGTCTCCGGCGGATCTTGCGTCGTTTGGCGAGACCGTGAGCGCGCCATTAGGATATATAGTAGCCGGACGCTCGGGCGATAAAGCGTCGGATTGTAACTGCGGGTTCTTCGTCCGCAATGACGATGAATGGGAGTGGCTCCGCTCGTTCTTTACCATCGATCGCATGAAGGAGTTGTTAGGGCCGGCAGAGTACAAGGGGAAGCCGATTGATCGATTTGAGTTACCTGGAATTAGGGGTGTGCATTTTCTGCTGCATGATCATCTTGATCGGGGGTACAATGCTTGCAGTAACTATGACACGCTAGGGAAGAGTAAGTGGATGCATTGTTCTTGTGTGCGGTCATGGTGCTAACAAGTTTGTAGATGCGATGGAGTACTTACGGGCGAAGACTGTGGATCTGCCGAAGAAATTTTTGGATCGTGGGAGGATTTGAGCGTGTTGCACTGAGTAGCGTGCGTCTACGATATGGCGTTTTGCATGGTTCATCTCTATAGGTTTTGGGGTCATAAGGTGTCACTGAGACCATGCTGATATATTGCTTCGAACCGAATACGATGCAGTCGCTTGATATCAGCTACTCTCAATAATGCAAGATTTGCGTACAAGAAATCTCGTTTAAAACCTTCCACGTGGTCTTGCAGCGTCTGGTGCCGGTTTACAACCGTCGAACCATGTGCGCAAGAGCCGAGGAAGGGAAGAACGAAATGCCTTGTCACATAACAAGAATAGTCCGCCGCGCCACAACGGGCCTTCTACAAAACAAAAGCACGACAGACCACCCATGGACCCCCCTTTAGTCGACTAAGCATAGACATAACAAAGCGGCCCCCCCGTAGTTGAAAACAATTGGTTGCTCGGAATCCCGTCCTTCCCCGCCGGTACCAGGACATCCAGCCACTGCTTATCCGTAGCCTTACCCCTTGCACTGCCCGTTGGGTTCATCCAATTGGTTCCACCTAGCATGGTGTTAGTCTTCATGTGTTGATTATGCCGAACATGGAAGTGGACGGCACTTACCTTCGTACATGCTCGTCCGCGCCTTGACGTCTTTCTCGAGGTAATTCTGCCACATCCACCAGTGGCGATCGAGTTGACCGTGGTGTAGCCAGAATACCGGTTCGCCCGGGGAGACGTAGACGTCGCCTCCTGGGTCGCCTGTTGGGGTATCGTTAGCCTCATTCCACCCTCAAATATTTTCTTATATCTTGCATTTCGTCATCCAGATCGTACAAATTCATTCATGTAGGTGCGCAAGAAGACTTACCCCAAATGGAAAAGTGACCCGAGGAATGGATTGCCGACATGGTAGGCGCGTCATTCTGCAGCGAATCCTGAAACTTTCCAATCGCCGTGTTGGAGGTGATGTGTGAAGCCAGGTTTGAAGGCGCTAGCGAGGTGCTGGTGAAGTAGTTGGTGACGTCGCGGCGTAAGCAGCGTTCGTTGTTACCGTAGCCGTCGGCTCTGGGGTTGTTCTTGATGGGGAGGGCGGGGTCCATGGTTCCCATCAAAGGGCCGAGAGCAATCGTGAGGCTGGAAGGAGTTATTAGTATTAGACGACATGAATTGGGTGTATTGGAGAGTTTTGTGGTTAGGACTACGTACTTGCCAAATGGACCTTTCGTGACACAGCCACCACCCTGACCGGGTGGGATTCTCATCATGCCTCCCTTATGTGGGACGTAGTCTCCATTACCACCTAGACTCCATTCATCGCCATTGAAGATGGGTGAGGAGTTTAGGTCGGCGTACTTGCCCCAGTTCCAGTACGGTTGGTAGCCCTTGTAATCGCATTCCGATCGCAGTGCGGTCTCGTATGCCCTATGTTGTGTCAGAAGTGTTGATATGGTAGCGGCGTTCGTCCATACCAGATGTAGTACCGATGCCAGTGCATGAAATTGGCCGTGGAGTGCACCGTAGGCGTCATGTTCATGTGAACAACGATGAAGTCGTCGTAGCGGGATTTGGCACCGGGGTACTTTCCAGCAGGAAGTTTGCTAGGCTTGCTGCGGATACACTTCACGGCTCTGATATACTCCAGCCTCTCGTCCTTAGTAAGATCACCACTACTAAAGTCAGTGCGACGTTCACAAAAGTAAGTAGAACACTTACTACTCCTTACGTACTGCTACAGTATTCTTGTTGCAGCCAGTTCCACGGGTCAGGCCATCAGCGAGCGTACCGTCCAGAACCTTATTAGCGTTCGCGAGTGCCTGCTTCTGGATATCGGCGATGGAAAGAGCCTGCCTCCTGGAGAACGGCCAAGCTGAAGCTCCGGAGAAAAGACACAAGGAGGCCGTAAAGGCGGTGATGACTGCGTTCCCAACCATGGCGACACGGCACTCTGCTTACTACCTGTGGACAATCCCAACTATGCGTGAAGAAGACCAGGTCACTTTATACAAAGCTCCAAATCACGCAAGCTCCACGCTGTAGTCTCTTGCATAGGTTGCGCCTGCTCTTGCGTGGTATACATCGTATATTTAGATGGCGCCCACACAGTGCGGATGCTGACACCGGCCACGCTGAGTTGGAATGACCAGGTGCAATAGATGGAGGGTCCAACGTCGCCGGGCATTCGTCAACTAGGATGCCATACAGGTTTAGAAGGGGGAACGTGTACTATACGAGACTGGCCAATAGGCAGTACCGGGAACAAGGAACTGTTTGGTATTGATGCGCTTGTAACGCAAAATTTCGTGCGAGAGGGACATTTACCCCAACTTGGCCTGCACGAGGCTATGATCTTCGCCACTCACAACAGCCCCAAGTGTAATATAGTGATGAGTGATATGAGATGTGGATGCCTGAATTATTGGCCGAGACATCTGGGAATATCCAGACGTAGACAATTGCTTCCGGACCGCCTTGCTCAAAGGTTGTGTGCTCTTTTTGGAGTTATAGGCCTCGAGCGTCAGTGTCACTGTTCACCATATCTGTGGTAAGAAACAACTTATGTATTTGACGTCTGAGCTAGACGTTTGCTGTTGTTGGTTATTCAGCGGCGACTCCGCGAATCATCCACAATCAAGTTTGGTGTTCTAGTCGGTGAGGCATTGTTGACTCCCAACATCGCGGCTCATGTTCCAAGCTTGAGATCGCCGCAGAAGGATCTGGTCGGCATCGGGAGAGGACGAATGGTTGCTCCAGACGTCGGCGTTCGAGAGTGGTTGTACAATGGTAACAGCTGCCGACATAAGCTTGCATTTTGCCGGGTTAGATCGCCCAATCCGCTGAGAGACAAATCAACAAACTTGTATGCACTTAATTTCCGGAAAGTGGTAAGCGGGGATTCCCCAGATCTTGGCATACTTTCGCGTGCTCAATGGCCTATATAAATTAAATTTAGCTTCGAATACGGCACCTCCGCCGGTAGTGCTCGTTATGTTGCACAGATCTTTACGTACATGCACCCGTCGGTAGCATATTCGCGAAGCGCAGTCTCGATCGGAGGGTTCAGGTCAGCCGTATATTCGGGGATTTGAGTTGGTGACTGTGATGGCCAAGGTCTGCTCCACAGGAACTCGTAACGATCCTATGTATTGTCCGTTCCAAAAGAGACATGGCACTTTGCTAATGGCATGCAGGACTTCGTAGAGCAGTCCAGGCCGCCGGGACACGGTATGTGAGTACCAGAAAAGGAATCTTCCAGCTAGTCCACGTGGTTCGTGAGAAGGCTGCAGCAGTGTCTCCCGGAATGTGCGGAAGGTAATACTGTATCACATTCCAGTATACTGGTCACAGCCAGAGCGACTGGGCTTTTGAGCTCATTGGCCAGGACGAAGATGAACAACCACACACCCCGAGGATCTCACGCCTCTTGGGAAAGCCGACACAACGATCCAGTATATTACTATTTTATATATCTCGGCGGTGATACTGGATTGCATGCGTGTGGACGTGGAGGCGCGAACCTCACGTTGACCGTGGTTGCAACGAAAGTATCTCGTGTTTGGGCGCTGCCTGTACTGCTGCTCTATTTGGCGCACGCCATACTTCTTCGGCAGCATGGTGAAAGACGCCGGCCCTGATTCACCGTCTTGTTTCAACAGCTGGTGCCGCTCTGGAGGCACAACGGTGCGAAGAGCCCTACGGCAAATGTTGTGTTTGAAAGACCAAAGAATATGGTTGTAGTTGGGTCTGCGAGGGCTGTGGATGGAGTTGCTCCAGTCCTAAAGATCGCATCGCGCAGTTACATCAGTCGACGCGCAGTGGCGTCCGGAGCGATTCTAGATTGATTAGGCTGGGGTTTATCGGCAACTGTGCGGTATCGTCAGATACATGTCCAGTAAGTGCGGACGTCATGGCGGTGAGGTTGAAGATGAGCTTAGGGAGTGATGAGTACAACGATGGCACGTCTTGTTGAACGTCCGCTTGCCGAACCAAACACGCGCTTACCCCGCGCGTTCACGTGCGGGGAAGGACGCCTCCGGGGCTCGACACTCCCAGGCGATCTGCCACTCATCTCTTCCTACACGCTTTCATCGCAAGATCCTATGAGATAGAGACTCGGCAACAACGGGGGTATTGCGGACTTACATCTCCAACATGCCGTCTAGATCCGGAGTTATTTTCCCGGTGGGCTCTTACGACAGCAGCACCTTCTCTCATCCCTATACAAGGCAATCGGAGGTTTGGATGTGTGCCATCCGATTCAGCACTCGTTGTTCAATACACGACAACAATCTTGCTAATCAGTCAAATTGACCTCGCGGGACTCGACTGAAATGTTCCTCAACGCCCCCGGTATCATGTTTGTGAACTCGAGCTCTGACACACTTCTCGACATCTCAACCTTCGCGCAACAAGGCTGCACCGCAGCATGGAGTTTCAGAAGCACTGATCCCGACCGCACCCGGCCCTACTTATCTCTCTACGTCGTTCCAAACACATCCTCAATCCAAACCCCCTCCCATCCAAGAGACAATCAACATGGCGCCATCCCGCCAAAAAGCGACTTCATTGAGACCGACATTCGCTACTACGAACGAATTCAGCTGTATTCAAAGTCCACCCCGACATCCCCCAAGACCGGCATCGGCAAAGTGATAAAATGCACCGCCATCCATCTCTCCGCCGGGACCGAAGCCGAGTTCGACCGCTGGTATCGTGAAGAGCATCTCGAGCAGGTCTCTAGAATGCCCGGGTGGCGGAAGACTACGCGGTATGAGCTCATCTCCAGCAACCGTTTTGAGGACGCAGAAGTGCCGCCGCATTATCTAGCTATTCATGAGTTTGAAGAGGGGACGGAGGTCAAGCGGATGAAGAAAGACGAGTGGACTAAGTGGACGAGAAGAATGGTGGATTCGGCCCTGAAAATTGAGGAAGGGACGTTTGAGTTTGTGTCTGGACTTGGACGGGTGGATGTAGGATTGTGAGAGAAATGAAGAGTAGAAATCGACGATATTAGAACTCAATGGTCTACGAGTCGTGTTGCTCTTCGTAAGTCGATGTTATGAGGAATATTGACATACAATTACGTACGTTGACACTTTCTAATCTCTCTAGGCACAGTGGCCCAAAGTATGTCGGAAACTGTGATACTAAACAATTTTCGCCATGTAAGACCAAATCGTCCAAACACGCGCATTTCTCGAGCAAACGAAGAGCACCAACCCCTTTACACCGTCGTCTAATCATCCAAGCACGCGATTAGCAAAACAGGCTAACACTCCTGCCCAGCAATCCAAATATCGCCTTCCAAAGCCCAGTTTCCCAACTCACGGCGCCGCCCCCACCAATTTTCTTTCCGCAAATGAACACTATAACCTCTAACCTCCAGCCTCTAGCCATCCATCTCCATAAAATCTGCACACACAACAGCTTTTCTTTAGTTCCAGCGTCTACGCCTACCGTGATGCTCGTGGCATCATCAATTCTGCCCTCCGTCTCTTTATCGCTCCTGGCGGCATCCCGACCACGACTGACCCCGCCATCCTCCGCAATCTCGTCTTCAAAGGCACAACGACCCAACGAACCATCTTATCTGCCGAAACCTCTACATTCTGTATATCAGCAGAACTGCAGCGTGCACTCGGGTCAACGTCCCCGTTGCTTCCAACCCCGATAACCAAAGACATCGCGAGGAGGCTCTGCAGATGAACGAGCAAAGATATTCAGATTTCCTGTGGAACATGAGCAGACAAAAATATCTCTACTCTGGGAGTGGGTTGAAGCGTACGCGCGAGGCTTATTGGTTACTGGGAGCTGTGTGGATGACTGATTGAGTATATCTGGTGTTGTAGGTCATGGATGGGCTTTGGATCTACTACGGTAGCGAACAACTAGAGAGTATCTACCCCGTCCAAACAGGCGGCCCCGGAATATTGTACACCTAAACCTCGTTAGCGTCATCTTCTCTTTCTCTCTCTCCATCACTTACCGTACTATTCGACACTTCCGGCGCATAGACATCAATATTAATCTCGGGCTCTACACAAGCGTTAGCGCCACAACACGTTGCTCCCATCTCTCCCCCCCTTCAGCAGGAAAACTCACGATTCATACTCCACACCCCCGGAAACTTCGCCATATACTTTTTCTCGGGATACCCCTCTCCCTCTCCACTGACATCCAAGTTCGCACATTCCGGGTAGAATTGCGGCTTATTCGCACTATGCAAACTGATAATCTCGTGCCTCACAAGATACCTTCCCTTCCTTAATCCTTTCGGTACAGTCTCACTCCATAAACTGGGCGTTCCATCCCATCGACTGAACGTCTTCTGGAACCAATCTCCTAGCTCAATAGTCCCGCTCTCCAATCCTTTCTGTCCAATCTTGAACCAATCCAAGGTAGAAGGATCGGCGGTGAAACAATCGTCCCCCGGGCAATGTGCCATCCACGCAATCATAGGTCCAACGGTGTGGACCCATGATCCATATACAGCGGTAATGTTTGAACCGGCGGTGATGGGGATGTAGGCGCGAGCAGGACGTCCGGGGAAGTTGCAGGAGAGGGAGTGGTTGGTGGTTTCGAATATGGGGTCTACGGTTATCCAGCTTCGTTGCGGCATCCAGGGCGCGGCCTCTTGGGAAGTATGGTCGTCGTCGGGGTTGTAGCTATGCTGTGTTAGTTGTGTTGAGGAGTGGGAGAGGAGATCATGGGATGGGATGTCAGGTGGGGTAAAATCAACGTACCCTGGATACCATGTCTCGCCGACGGTGTAGTTCAAGCATCCTCCGTGCGAAGCTACTTGGTGAGCGAGAAGGCCGGCGATGGAAGCTAGAACGCGTTTCATAGTTGCTGCTCTCTCGTTCTACGAAGGTAAACCGTCAGCGCCAAAGAAAGGACGATGAGAACGCAAGGTAGAGTCCAAGTGGAAAAGAAGGCGTCCATTGAGTCTACAAGCTCGAGGCGCCCCGACAGAGAGGAAAAAAAGTGGAGAAAGTCGCGGAAGAGGAAAGTATGGCGGGGAGCGTGACCTACCTTCGCTGAAATAGACTTGGGGTGCTAATTTCAGGGCAAGCGCTCTCCGCAGACTTTCGTTACAAAAGATTGGTTATGTACACGAAGGGCGATGAATGGGTATATGAGAACTACCTTTGGCCCGAGAATGTGCGAATGGCATACCGGCGCCATGTCCGGGCGCCATATTGCGCCTCATTTAGGTCGATGCCTCGCTCAATATATGTTGGCGCACCTGACGGCTGACTTGTGAAAGCATTACTCCAATCCCATCATGTAGCTATTTCAACCTGACAAATGAACAAACGAGAAGGCCTGATTTTCCAGAAGAATCGCGCACGAAGGTTCCGAAGCGGGGCCGGTACTGAAATTGTTTTGGGTTGATGATCGTGTGGAGCCAGCGGCGATCGTGGTATCCGGCTGATGTATGCTAATATGCGAGAATGCTTGGTTGAATGCTTGAGTGTTGACCCTTGCATATTAGCCAGACTCCCCACGGAATCTGGTCTCGTACTTCTAGTATACCAAGCTGTGGAGCCTGTGGATCGAATAATGACGAGCTGACTGTAGCGCGCATGAAAGGCGCCGCGCTGGTGAAAGTAAGTTGTCACGTAGAATGAAGAGGTGAAGTGGAAGCGCGAGTTTAATGACGAAGTTGAGTACTGCAAGTAGCAGAGTGGTGTGAAGAGTTGTTAACAACTTTCAGTGCGACTTAGATACAGCTGCAAGACTATAGCACGAAAGCAACGCTGAGTAGTCCATATCTCCAAGGTCTTGAGTGGTCTTCAGAATCTTTTAACCTCTCAGACCTGACTCTCACCCACGCGAGGACAACTCAAATCACCATTCCCAGGCACAGTCGAGATTTCCTACCAACGGCTCATCGGACTGAATGGTAGTCGTACCTAAAGAAGCTCTCAACAAAGTCGTCAGCTCCACCCTAGACAGACTCCTTCATCAGCTCGGCAATGATCATGCTTTCGAACTCTGCATCGAAAGCCAGAAGAGAATTGTTCACTTCGAAGTTTCGAGAGATCAGAACGATCGGCACTTGATCTCCTGCAATAATGTTGAGATGCAACTTGCTCAGGTGAGAAGTCATGCCTCCCTGACCTAGATACACATAGTATGTACTTGTCTCGTTGACCTTGAGCCAGTCCGAGAACATGATTCGGAGAGTCTGTATATCAAAGGCGTGGACGTCGAATGGGCAGGTCTTGGTAGTCTGGGGGAAGGCGCTGTATGCCAAAACTGGTGGTATCGACGTGAGAAAACCTCCCAGAAGGGATGTCGCCGTCGAAGAGTCGGTAAACCCCTCCTTGCTCGGCGTCGCTAACAGCGATGGACGATATGATAGGAAGTAAAGCGTTATCTCCACTCTCGCCAAGTATCTTCGTTGCGTCCGCCCGAGCGTCAATAAAGAGCGTTAATAAAGAGAGTTGTCAGTTATTCTAGATCGAGAGAAGTCAGCGTAGGTGCATGGCTCTAGGATCAAGGACACTTGGTAGTTTTGGAGAAGTTCAATGTAGTAGCTGATGTGAAGTTTGGCTGCTAGGTGAATTCATCAGTGACAGTTTCACATTTGAGCATGGCGACATGCGTGATATACTTACATTCTGACCAACTTTGAGAATACGAACAACTTGGTCATTTGTCCATGGAGCTGAAAGTGTGGGTGACTTGGAAACAGCATCAACTACAGCTTAGATGAATGACAATTCAGCCTGCTCCCAGATAGTATAAATCATCTCGGTTGGCTACCTGTGCAAACCTATTAGCCTTCGGAGCATATGTGGAGCGGGGGCCGAGGGTTTTGACGTACACAGCATATCAAATTCAATGCGAAAGACTGACTCCCAGTTCTACGCCGAAAGACCCTAGTCGTCGCAATGCACTCCAGCCAATTATCGGGGCAGGAGTACCCTCAATGTTCAAAGATTCTTTAGCATCAAGGTTCCGACTGCCAAGGCTACATAGTCATCTGAACCTCTCTGAAGCTGGGGTTGATCTGTAAAGCTACCAGAGACCCGAAAGGCGAAGAGAGTGAACGAAGACACTACTTATGGCGGAAGAACGGTCGTCATTCGACTTGCAAAGAATTTTTATGAAGAGAATGTGGTATTTAAAATGTCTTTATACCCTCCGCAAGCTCATTCAACGGTGATCTGGCGTCGTGGTAGTGATAAGCCTTGCACTTCCCCATGCATCACCCCGTATACGAAAGATTCTCCGACAAGACGATAGTTTCCGTTAGACTGTGGTCGGAGCACGAAAGGCACACCGGCGCCGTGCAGGATCCATACCTCATCACCTTCTCTCAGTGAACGGACACCCGTGCCGAGATATCCTTCTTTCGTCTTGAACAGCCGCCGTCTCTTCCCACCGCTCTGGTCAAATTCGTGCTGTAGCTGAGCTAGCCCAATAGGGGAATACGTCCCATTGAACATGCTCTCCACGACCGTCGCCAAGCGTTCCCTGTACCTCTCCAAGCTGTACTGTGAGTTTGCAGGTTCCAGTTGTAGCAAAGTACGCCACTCAGGATAAATAGAATCGGAGAGGGGCGAGTGGTGAGGCTGAAAATCGTCCGAGCTAGACCAAGGGGTGAGACGATGTCGTATTTGCAAGTTGAGAATATAATCAATGAATAATGAACCGGTCCTTTCGGGAGCTGGGTAGATCTTGTTGTATACGTCCGTGGTCAACGTTCGCCAAAGTACTCCCACGCGGCCCGGTATCTTCTTGCGCTTGCCTGGATTCGGGTATGGAAGGTCCAAGGATAGAGCAAGCTTGACCGTACTGGCCCAGGATGCTGACGGATCATCCGACTCGGTTTGCAGGACCGAAGTCTGATCGATTGTGTCCAGGTGGTAACCTGTAACTTCGAGCTCACCGTTAGCCATCGCAAAGACGTTCGGCTCCCAAGTAAGATTTCCCGAAGCTTTCCAGCGACTAGGCCCACGATACCGGAGCGGGTAAGGATCAAGCTCCACGCTGTAATCCGGAACCCATGATGGAAGGTTTGCAATCCGCCTCTGAGATAAATCTTCGACATGGGAGAGTAGTGAGAGATTTCTGTACGACGTCAGAAGAACGCGTGCAGTTTCCGTATACACCTCTTGAACGCTCAGGTTATAATTGGGTACTAGTGCATCAGGGTGACTTCGAAAAGGCGCCATTCCTCGATCCGCAAGCCCGAGGAAGGCGTACACCTTGTCCCGCGGGTCTGTCGATTTGGAGAACCGATGCGTGTCGATCAGCATGCGTAGCGGCGGTCTTAGATTGAGCTCATTGGGGTCGGCGTAATTAATTCTGGACAACTTCAAGCGCGTGGCATCCAGATATACTGGGCCAATACCAACATTAAGCCTCGACTGTAAGATGCGTTTGTAGATGCCCGGGTTCTTCTGCAACGATTTGACATGACGCAGCTTCTCTGTTTGGAGATGGTGATACCATTTTGAGGCCTTTATAAACGACAAAGTTTTGGACAGCTTTTCCCAAGGAAAGGCTTTTTTACCACAGATAACGGTAGCTGTTCTAGCAAGCGCAATCTCTTGCACGACCTGCAAGAGTTAGCACGATTCAAGTGGAAGATTTGAGAGACCTACCCACGCCCGTTTGAACCAAGGTCTATTTATGAGAGCGATGAATCCGAGCCAATTTTGGTACGATAAATTTGGGGGCGGGTAAGCGCTTGCCTGAGTGGGGTCGTAAAATGAGGTGTACGCGACGGAGGACCAGGCTTCTTCTGGGACCGCGGAGACTTTTTCGATGGTGGTAAGCGCATCCATCGTGTACTCATCCTCCTTGCCCAACCAAACAACCACACTTTGAGCCTTCCTGAAGATCTCCGCCATCTTAGCAACCTGCGCATTTCTCTCGAGAATGTTCTGCTGATCCATACATATGGCGTCAATCCAGTAGTAGGCCGGTACCAGTGATCGCGACGTGATGGAGCTTGCGAGCATACGTAGCGCATCTTTCAGATTGGACGTGACCTTGATGATGCGGCCATCGCATATGATTGTGTGCCGCCGCGACCTCCTAGAGCTCCCGGATTCGCCATAGATGGGGAAATGATCGATGTCGTCCGGTTTGTATGCGAGCGGATCCGATGTCCTGTCAGGCGTGCGGTTGGTTCTCGATGCGGCTCCTGGTTTCAAGCGCATGAGAGGATTACCCCATGTGTAGCTCAAGGCACAGAATTGTGGCGCGTCATCCAGCTCAAACGTCTTCAGGTGACATTGCACGACCCGTCGATCTTCCGAAGGAATCAGCTCCAGTAGTCGAATCGATGTTCGCGAAGGTAGCGGGGCGTATTGGTAGTTCCTGAGAAGGAAATGAAAGTTTTGCGAGACCCGTGCATGGCTCAGGATGGTTCGCAACCGCATCGCAGCCTTATTTAATTGGATCCATGTGGTGCAAGATGAAGCGGAACAGGTGGAGATGTAAGAACGCCGGAGGTTGAGGTTGAGGTTGAGGTTGAAGGTTGCCGCTGCGGCTAAGATCACCTACAGCAAGCGACAGGGATAGGCAGTGGCCTAGTGACTGCGCCATCCGGAGCGTTAAACGGCGATTCAGCTGCAGGTTCTGTAGATACGCCATGATGAACTACGAACAGTGCCATAGCAGGTAGCTGTGACGTGGGTATGTATTGATAGCATCGAGCCCGATCATGTATGATGTAACCTGCAAGTCAACGTTAGCAGGCTGTGATTGAATAGGACAACCCATGGCGTTACCTTTGGCACACTCGTGAAGATGGATCCTCGGTAGATTCCCCACTGGCGGCCTTCATGTATACGCGTCTAACGATGGGCGTGGAAAAGACTCTCGAGGTTCTATGATATTCATGAACCCATCCCAAAGAGGAAGGTTTTACGCGTCAAAGATGGGATGACTAAGGCGCAGGTCGGGGTCACACGCCAGCAGTAGCCTGACCGTGGAAACAACAGCGCTCGAAACGTCACGATAGCTCACACAATCTCTGGCCCTCGCTGCGATTGCAGTTATGTCAGCTATGGTCCACGTACTTATTTATCGGCCACTGCCCATCAAGTAACGCCAGCCCGGCAATGCGCACGCAATCATGAACTTTCCACGACGCCTCGACCTGCTCGATCTCGGGGTTGTGCATGACGACGAATTGCCCGACTACGATGCCGCCACCGCTCCTGCATACAGTCGCGGAGACTACGAGGTACCGCTGCACACCTATCACCTTCGCCAGGTCGACCGCAAGCTCCAAACGTTCGTGCCATACGGGCCTGCCGCCTCTACGTCGTACAAGGTTACTACCCGAGGCGCACGCCTGTTTTCCAAGAAGCCGGAATTGAAGATATGGCGTAGCACTGGTCGAGCAACTCCCGAAGAGCATATGGCTAGTATATGGTTCGACGACAACGGCCCCTTGCCGTGGCGGCCTCGAGCGCACTTCGACCACGAGGCTGCGCAGAGCATAAGCTCAAATGGGATGGAATCGAGGAACTTTATTGATTGGACCGTCGCAATTAGAGGTGCCACCTACCTCTGGACTCTCGGAGCACGTCCAATCTCGCTAGAAATGACGGAGAAATCGTCAGCCGAAGTCATTGCGCGCTTCATCTTTTCAGGACGCGGCATGACAGCGTCTGGCGGCGCTGACGCGGGCGACCTCTCCATATATCACCACGCACTCTCGGAAGACAACGACGGCGTGGAGAAGATTGTGTGTGGGCTGGTGGTGGTGATTGCGAACTTCAGAAAGATGGGCAAGTATTACTGGAATGACGAGAAAGATTTGCCTATTCGCGCTGGGTCCATGTCCGGAGGACCTGTTGTCTCGCCCAGGGGTTCAGTCGCAACGTCTGCGACTCATTGATACGCCGCGCTGTCGAAGCAGAACATGACTGCATCCATCCACAGTCGTCACGGCAATCGATGCTTCCGGCATTCGCGCTATACAAGTCTCTGGCGAATATGGGGTATGTCTTAGCGTGGGACCGTATCGATCGAGTTGATGTCTGAACAAGTGAAGGTGGAACATGGTAGTCAAGCATAGTCTACGGAAAATTCCTCCGTAGCAGGGTCTTGTTGGATAATGAAGTGCATCATGGTGTCAAGAATCTTGTTCAACATGCATTTATACGTGGCAGCACGCCCTTTGTTGTGTCTAACACGTCGTGCCTCATCGACGACTGCATTCTTCCTTGCCTGGCAACTCGAGATAGACGTGGGAACATGCATCGATTGGTCACAACGCAAGACGTATTCGAGCGAGCCGGCTGCAAACTAGCAAGATGTCGGTGTCATTGCAATGGCGACGGTGGACTAGTAGTAGTGACAGCGGACCGAACCGGGGAGGCTACTTTTAGCACCACACAAGAATCGCACTGCTAGACGCCCTATAGCAACGCTACCGTCGCCGGGAAAGGGCCTAGGAGTGGAGCAGCATGCAAAGGTGCTGGAACGGGGGGCCGATGGGGAGGACGAAATTGTAGACAGCGCCGAGGATTGGCAGCATGGGTTCCCAAGCGTCCGAGCGAGCCGACGGCGTTCTCGACCGTCGACGACCAAATCTGCCGATCGAGCACTCAGCACCGATCGACGGCGCCAGGAACAGCTGTTTTGTGGTCTGCTGCCTAGTCCGGTGTCGATGTCGAATGTCTTTGATGGGGGTATGGCGAGTTCAAGACATGCAGCCGATGGTCCGTCCTAGGGAATTGTATGCACGCGTAACCCCCCTTGCGTGAGGGACCCAAAGTGCGGGCAGCGGATGGGCCCCCGGTTTCCCATCGTGGCCCATGGATTGTAATGAGCCGGCCGCGGTGTCGCATGCAAGCGAGGGCAGCTAGCCCGACTCGCACTGGGCTGCTGTATAATCTCCCTCGGCCTGTCCCTCTGGCAGCCGCTGTGGTGGGTGGAGGCACGCGGCGCCCGGGTTCGTTTCTGCCAGTGCCATCCGCATCGCTCCTCAGTGTGTGTTCGGCGCGCCATCACTGTGCCTTCTCCGCCTCTTCTCCACCACCACCACCACCACCGTCAGCCGCCCGCCCCAAGAGCTCCCACCGCTCGTCCTCTCCTTCCCGCCCGCTAAGCAGTGAACACTCGTGTTCCAACTCTGCCTCTCAGCCGCCCGTGCGGAGATACACAGCCGTTTCGGGCCTAGCCGCGCCTGTGGTGCTGCTGCCCTCAGGCTCAGGTGCTGCTGCCCTTCACCAGTTGACTGCGACCTCAGGCTGCTCCTCCTCCTCCTCTCTCTCCTCCAGCCACATCACGCACCCGCACGTGGAACTCTCCCGCCAATCGCCCGGCTTTCGATTGGCAGCCGCCGCGATCGCATCACGCACGGGATGGGAAGTCGTCACTTGCCCACCTCTGCTTCCTTCGCATTCGCGGCTCCTCAGGTCGTGTAGCCTGCAATCCGACTCCTTTCGAACCCCACAACCGTGCCCGGCCGCGTGTAGGCGTACCACTGCCCTGGCAGGCGAGTTATGGTCAAGATGCGGGTCCCGATTCGCGAACAATTGGGCTGTCTGGTGCTGCTGGCGTCCTTGATCGGACTAGCTGTAATAGCAATTGCAACATGGGTAACTGTCCCACATGCGCTGTTTGCAGCAGCGAGTTGCTGATATGGGTAGATCACGAACCACAACTTCGTCCTTAGCATCCGGTGTGTACCCCGGAATCATGTCCCGCGACGTTGTGCTAACTCGAGCAAAGTGCTACTCGCCTCACGCTGACTGCTACCTTGAAGTCTGCGCAATTAAACTCGAATCTTCTTGTTATGCAGACCACAGTACGCCAGACCGCATCCCGCCTCGCAATTCAAAGCGCCCTGCAACGCTACAACGCGGGCAACGATACCATAGAGAACTTTTCGCGGACGGGGGACGATATGGATGCCGTATTTACAGGAGACGGGGACGCTCGCTTGGCCGTTCAGGCCAAGTTCTATCGAGCGAATACGTCAGACTTCGCCATTTTCAATAGGACCAAGAGAGGAATGCAGGAAGTCCTTTTACCTTATAAGACGCCCGAGGGAACAGACGTCTACTTTGGCGACATTCCTTACGGTTATCCGCCGGACCTCTATCCCAAGTTCGCAACCTACCAAGAACCGGTCAGCAACCAGACGCTAGCGCAATACGATGGTCGCAATATCACCACCAGCAAATACCTACTCTCGGGCCCCTTCCACGTCAACGGCTCCCTAAGCTTGATCTCCATCACCATGCCCATCATCAACAACACGTCGAGCATCGAAACGTTGGGCTGGCTGACTGCCGTCCTGGATGCGGGCTTGATTACCCGGGTCGTAAATGCTCTGGAAGGACTTGACGAGAGCGGCCTCACCATGATAATCGGCCCTGACAATGTTACGAACAAGTTTCCCGAAGGCGCCAAATATGGTGAGGACGGCACGGCTACAGAGAACGAATCAGTCCGCTTCGTAATGCCACCGACTAATCGACCTCTGGTACAAAGGCATACCGAGTTCGGGACCGGACTCGATCCACCGTCTTTCAACTGGTCACAGTTCCCAACTGTTCGTGATGGCTTCACGGAGAATAGCGTTGCGACGAACAACGCAGGAAGTCGCGTCTCCACCAATAATGAAGAGGGAGCCAATGTTGCCATTGGCTACGCCTTGGTCAACAGTCCTATGGTTGATTGGATGGTCGTCGTAGAACAATCGCACGGAGAAGTCTGGGCGCCTATTACCCGTCTACGGAACGTGCTTCTTGCCTGTGTTTTCGGCACGATAGGCGCGATGCTGCTTCTCGCCTTTCCAGTAGCGCACTATTCCAGCCGCCCAATCCGACGTTTGCGAGACGCTACTAAAAATTCCGTTTCGCCCCAATATCTGGAGGACTCCAGCTTAGGCTCACAGGTAGACGGCGCAGATGACTATGGCCACGACGAAGCAATGGCTAGGAAAGAGGGTTGGTTCGATTCTCTGATTCACTACCGACGGAACCAAAAAGCCACGCGGGCTGAAAGACAAGAAGCGGAAAGACGGCGCCAATTTCGCATTCCGTCCAAAGTCAAAGACAGAAAGCACTTCATTCACGACGAACTCACGGATCTCACGGCAACATTCAATGAGATGACGGACGAGCTCATGATGCAATATGAGAGGCTAGAAGAGCGGGTGCAGCAGAGGACTGCTGAATTGGAGCAGAGCAAGAAGGCGGCTGAGGCTGCGAACGAAAGCAAGACGCTGTTCATCGCCAACATCTCGCACGAGCTCAAAACGCCCTTGAATGGTATACTAGGAATGTGCGCTGTTTGCATGTCTGAGGATGATCCTACCAAACTGCGACGATCGCTAGGCATCATCTATAAGAGTGGCGATTTACTCCTCAACTTACTTACAGATCTGTTGACATTCAGGTACGTCCATATCCCCGAACTTCCTGAACTTGCGGCAGGCAACCGATTAGCCGAACCCGTGTCCATGCTACTTTACTGGACCTTTGCTAATGTGGAATAGCAAGAACCAAGTTGGCCAGCAGCTGAGCCTAGACGAGAAGGAGTTCCGACTACGCGACATTAGCTCACAGGTGCTTGCCATCTTCGAACGACAGGCTAAGGAGGGTGTTATCAACCTGAGTGTCAGGTTCGAAGGACCGCACGACGCGAACCTGGACGAAAGCGGGCGACCGAATGGGCACGGTGACCTCGGGCCTTTCGGACTCGGCCGTTTGAAGGACATGGTACTCTATGGAGACCAACACCGCATTCTCCAGGTCGTAATCAACCTGGTCTCCAACAGTCTCAAGTTCACGCCCCAAGGTGGCGCAGTCACGCTCTCGATCCGGTGCCTAGGAGAAGCGTCTTTGTCAGAGAGTAGAAAAGCTTCTCTGCAATCAAGGCAAAGCTCGTTCAGGGGTTCCAAGGGTCGAGCTCGTGCAACAAGCTCCGAAGTTGGGTCGGTCTCCGTGCATTCACCGGATCGCTACGAGACTGCCAACGTTATCAACCCTATGGACAACAAGCTGTCGTATGGGCACATGCTTGCTCAAGAACGTAGTGCTACCCCACCCTCTGGGAGATGGCTATCCTTCGAATTCGAAGTCGAGGATACGGGCCCTGGTATCCCAGAAGATCTCCACGACAAGATATTTGAGCCCTTCGTTCAAGGTGATCTCGGCTTGAGCAAGAAGTACGGTGGCACTGGCCTAGGTCTTAGCATCTGCTCTCAGTTGGCTGGACTCATGAAGGGTACCATCTCGTTGAAGAGCGAGCTTGGCCAAGGGAGTGTGTTCACAATGGGCATACCTCTCAAGCACCTTACCACTCGTGCGGACAGCACAGCGAGTTCGACGAGTAATCTCCAAATTGGCGGCAACAGTGCTCGCCAGAGCCTATCGTTGGATGACGGTCCAAAGATTAAGAGCGACGACGCACATTCCATACAGTCATCCACGAGCGCCCCCGTGGCATCGGTCCCACCTGCCAGTGGGCCTGTCGCATTCGAAACTGATTCGAAGCCACGCTTGGTTGGTCTAAGCCATCCCTTCTTCGCTTCGAACCCGCCACTAGAATCACCAAACTCACAGACAGCGGCCATGCAGCGAGTCGAGGCTGAAGCTACAAAGACAGGGACGAAAGTCAGGGTTTTGGTGGCTGAGGACAACAAGACCAACCAGGAGGTCGTCCTGCGCATGCTGAAGCTCGAAGATGTCTTCGACGTGACGGTGGCCAAGGACGGCCAGGAAGCACTCGACAAAGTCAAAGAGAGCATGGAGCGTCAGACTCCGTACAACTTGATTTTCATGGATGTGCAAATGCCAAATCTGGATGGCTTGCAGTCCACAAGATTGATTCGCGAGTCTGGATTTTCAGCCCCAATTGTGGCCTTGACAGCTTGTAAGTCGACATTGACGTGTCTTTTGTTGCTATGCTAACTCCCTTCAAGACGCGGAAGAATCGAATGTCAAGGAGTGCTATGATTCTGGCATGGACTTTTTCCTATCGAAACCCATCCGGCGACCTGCGCTCAAGCACGTTCTCAAAACCTATTGTCCTCCCATCCCCGAAGAGGAAGGCGAATCGGCGTTTCCACCCGCAACCAACGTGTCGTCCCCCAAAGACAAAGTGCCAAATGGGGGCATTTCCCGGCCTGCTAATGCAAATAAGACTCCCGTTATCAACGTCGCGGCAGGGAAAATCAACACTCAGTCACCCGCTGTCTCCCCAATGTCTCATCCGGAGCCTCGGTAGCCGTACTAGCTCAAAGGCACCATCATAGTCTGTTTTCGCAACCTTTCTCGGCGCGATACCCTCTTTGTTCTGTTACGACATTCCTCCTAACTTCCTCACCACCCACCACTTCTTCAGTTACCCCGGCTCACGACTCTTGTAATGTTTTTCGAACCGTCACACACGAAAACTTAGTCTAATCTGTACTCTCCCTAATCGTTTTCCCTCTTTTTCTTAGTTTCTGGTTTGAGCGATGCATGGCGCTGGTGGATACTTAAAAGAAAACGACTGTTCGCGCATGGAAAGAGGCGTTTCTGGGTATTGTGCGCATCTGGCTGTTGGTAACAATCATGGCCTTTGTCTTGGCTGTTTTGATATTGGAATCGGTGTCGCTTGTTTGCATCTTAGGTGTCTCTCTCTGGGTGATTCCTTGGAGGCGGATGTGCGAGCTAGTGGTGGGCTCGTGGAAGATACTTGCGCCGCGCGAGAAATACATCTGTCGTTGCACCGGGGCTTGGAATAAGTCCTGGCTACCGTTTAACAGTGTTATGTGTTCGTATATCGTGATGACCGAAGCATTGTTTCCAAGTTGGGGTGTCTGGTGGTTCCTCACATCGTTGTGACTTCTTGTTTCGAAGTTATAGCAACAAGACGCTCAAGACGTAAACTGCCAACTCTATACCTAGCTTCCATATTTAGCATCCGATGTTCTGCGCATTGCTCGCGGCTCTCTGCTTACGATGCTCATGTTGTGGATCACGGCGTCTGCGATGTTCCGATTGGCCCGATCGTGGGGATGCCGACCGCCCTCCGTTGACCCTGCATGTCGCCAGGTACCAAGTCCTACAAGCTCATGGACAGCTTCCTCTGCATACAGCGCATGCGACATCTCAACCATATATGCGATTGCCATCGCTGAGGTAGATATTTCGCCTCTCAGTCGCCCTTTCATCTACCGCGCATCCACATGCGCGTCGGAATGTCATTGCCTAGGCCACTTCTCTAGGTGTCTTCACTGTGTCCCTACCGGTTCCCACGACGAAACGACTCCTACACTCGATTACGACCGCTTAGTTTACACCATAGTGCTCTCGCGGAGTAGACAGCAAATATCGAAGACTCCTCATCGGTCCCTCGTACGCGGCCCTAGCTTACCAGCTACCACATCGCTCGCGACTACACAGGCACAATGCAGGTAGACGTGAAGCGCAACGCTGTCCTTTGCGCCATTTTTGCCCTCGCGCATGGCTTCTACATACCTGGTACAACTCACCGCTCCCTCGACGAGAAGCACGCTGACACGCGTACTTAGGCGTCACCTACAAACCCTACACCGATGGCGAAACGATCCCTCTTCTTGTGAACAAAATCTACTCGGATACATCCGAACTCCAATACGCCTATACAGAGCTTCCCTTCGCATGTCCACCTACCGGCCGAATACGCGGCGGCCGCTTCACAAGCGGGGCAAGCATTTCGCTGAATCTGGGCGAGGTGCTGCGCGGTGACCGCATTACCGTCTCGGACTATGACCTGGTCATGGGACGTGATGAGGAGGCGCGGTATCTTTGTGCAAAAGAGGTGGATGCAGAGGGGTTGAGAAGGACGATGGAGTTGATCAGGGATGGATATGTGGCGGAGTGGATTGTGGATAACCTTCCTGGAGCGACGAGTTTCTTGAGCACGGATAAGACGCGGAAGTATTATGCGTCGGGCTTTAGGATTGGGGAGGTTGTCGCCAACGACGTCAATAGTGCGGAACCTTCGTTCATCATCAACAATCATGTCACGTTGGTGATTCGATATCATCGTGCGCCGGGCAAAGATGGTGCGAAGGGCAAACAGGTCATTGTCGGTTTTGAAGTCTTTCCCAAGAGTATCTCAGCCGACAGTCGTAAGGATGGACTACCGGCGGATGTCCACAGCGAGCAGGAGCCGATGGTCCTTGCTCCGCGATTAAACAGCACGAATGAGATCGACGGCTCTGAGGACGCTCCCCTCACGATTCCTTTCACGTACTCGGTCTACTTTCGCGAGGATGAGAAGCTGGAATGGCAAAATCGCTGGGACATGTACTTTGTCGCTTCGGATGACTCCACTAACGTCCACTGGCTCGCTATTGTCAATTCGCTCATCATCGCTGGCCTCCTCACCGCTGTCGTTGCTGTTATCCTCGCTCGCACGATCCGTGGAGATATCAAGGGGTATGAGGAAGTTGGTGTGAAACTCAAATCGCGACGAAGCCAAATGCCCAAAACATCACAGCCTTACCAGAAGAATCATGGTTTACTGGGCCAGTTGGATGACCTAGAGGGCGATGCAGATATCTCAGACGATGACGACATGGAAGACATTACGGGCTGGAAACTTGTCCATGGTGATGTCTTCCGGCCTCCGCCCTATGGTGATATACTAGCGCCCCTCATCGGCTCAGGCGTTCAGCTCCTCTTCACTACAATCGGCATTCTGATTCTCTCCGTCGTTGGCGTTCTCAACCCCTCTTTCCGCGGAGGCTACTTCAGTGTTGGCTTTGGCTTATGGATATTTGCGGGGCTCTTCTCCGGATACTTCTCTGCGCGCGTGTACAAGACATTTGGCGGACAGATCTGGCAGAAGAACGTTTTGATCACAGCATCCCTCGTCCCCGGCCTCCTCTTCGCCACAATATTCATCCTCAACCTCTTCGTTTGGATGCGCGCAAGCAGCACCGCACTTCCCTTCACCACGCTCCTCGCCCTTGTCTCCCTCTGGCTATTCATCCAACTTCCACTCGTCTACGCGGGCGGTTGGTATGGCTACACCAAATACGGGGCATGGACTCCACCCATCAAGTCGAACATTATACCCCGGCAAATTCCTCCGCAGCCGTGGTATACGAAGACGGTACATGCGGTCATGCTGGCGGGATTCGTACCGTTCTTGGTGGTGTTTGTGGAGTTGATGTTTGTGTTTAAGAGTCTTTGGGTGGACAAGAGTGGGTATTATTATGTGTTTGGTTTTATGGGGGTCGTGTTTGGGGTATTGAGCGTAACGGTTGTGGAGGTGGTGGTGGTGGGAGTTTATTTAATGCTTTGTGCTGAGGTATGTTGTCCCTGTTTCCCTCATCACCTCCCCTCTTCTATTCGACTTTTCTTAGCCCTTGCCTGCAGACGTTTCTTTGGCTAATGATTGCGTACAGGACTACAACTGGCACTGGCGCTCCTTCCTGCTCGGCTCCTCCTCCGCTCTCTACATCTTCGCGTACACGGTATACTACTTCTTCACCCAACTGCATATCAGTGGTTTCGTATCGGCTCTGCTTTTCTTTGCGTATGGAGCGTTGGCTTGTGCGCTCTATGGGCTGCTGATGGGGACGGTGGGGGTGTTGGCTGCGTGGGCTTTTGTGGGGAGGATTTATGGGAGTGTAAAGGTGGATTAGGGGGGCTGTGTGAGAAGGAAAGGAAATGCTCAACGCTGTATCACACGTATGTTTCTAGAAAGGAGATAATACTTGCGCTGTTGGCAATTGTGAGATTGTATAGTGCCCTGGAGGATATTGGTGCATCATCATTCTAACAAGAGATACTATCATCTAGCCACTTCAAACTGAAGTTTGGCAAAACCTGGCGTTGACTGTGAAAGAGAAGGCAAACACGCTGATTCCGGACCCACCCTCAGCCCGGATAATCTTTCCGCCTAGCGCATCTCCAGAGCTACAAAACCCCGACGCTCCGTGCCACAACTTTTCCTCCCCCAACGGCCTGCCTCTCCAACGCTGCGTTTCTTTGCTCACACACAGACACCGAACCCCGGTTCGCGTCGTCCTCCATGCAAATGAGAAATTCGGAGTAATCTTCACCTACTGCTGCCACCTCGGTTCGCCCGAGCTCTGGCGCAACTGCCCGTAAGGGCCTGGCGTGACTCACGTCTGCATTCGGCATCAGAAAATCCAGGGCCCGGAAAGCCAGATGTAGCTCCGCAAGGGGTGGCGTCTGCGTCGACTGGTGTCCCTATGGAAGTCGGTGCGAAGATTGTGTGTCCTCGCAAGAGGGCGACATTGTAGTACAATACGCAGCGTACTTGACCTTGAGTAGCTTCGGCGAAAGAGGGATGGTATCATTCGATTCTGATTACTCTGGCGAGGCAGGCCGTTCACTCATCTTTTCCTTTTGTAAGTCTGACGGTGCTTCTTGCTATGGATCAAGGATACTACTAATCAATGCTCACACGCACGACTGATTGAGCACCGTAAAACGCGCCAGGATGCGACCCTCTTCTTCAAGCTTTCACTCGCGCCAGTCCAAGGCTATTCCTCCTTCTCGATTGCGTACATGATGTCGGTCCGCATCGTATACTTTGTGCCGTCCTCCACATCGTCTCCGGAGTGTAGAAGGTCGCGATGCTGGAAGAGCAACACCCGGCCACATCTTGGAACAACTTCTATCCTCCGCCGCTGGTCAAGCCAGCTGTGGAACGTGGTCGCTCCGCCCTTCAGTTGACCTTCGGCGTCATTCAGGTACAAGTGGAGGGTGAAGTACGACCGCTCAGAGTGGTCCGGAGTTTCGTATGCACCATCACAATGTGCTTCTCTAGTCAGCTTCGTTTTCTCGCCCTCAGCTAGCTGTACATACGTTTGAAATACTCTCCTCCAACATACTTCAAGAACCTCATCCTCTCGTTCAATCGTGTCATCTTCCAAGTTTCCTTTCGCTTTTTTGGCCCCATTCCAGTGACGCCGGCCCAGTTCTCCAGTCGTTGAATGTCTGGAACAGCGGTCTCGACTCGTGCCCATATTTTCGATGCCAGCTCGCGACTGTCGTAAATGATTCGCCCACACTTTCGAGTGTCTTCGTACATGGCTTGCTTCCCACCCCCAATGTTCACCATGGCCCTCTCCCACTCGCCATTGGCTGTCGCCTCGGCATTCGCCACTAGTTGACGGCACTCTTCTTCGGACAGCACCCCGTCCAGGATCACGGCCCAGCAGTTCTCGTACTCCGAGAGGCCGTCTTCTTTGAAATCGATAACAGTCTTGGTCAAGTTGGGTGCTGGGCCGTTGAGGAACCCGGCGGGGAGCCTTTGCTGCTTGTTCTCCGAGGAAGCCATGGCTGCGATTTTGTTGTGGTCTTCGAATTTTCGACGACGTTTAGACTTTGGGGGAATCAAAAAGGGAATCATAGTGGACCTAAACATGGACTCTCAGGCACACAGACTTATATAGTAGTGGCTGAGTGGCTGTTGCCTGATGGCGTGGTACTAATACTGTAATAACCAAGTACAAGCGACCTAGATGCTGCGCCTTATTACCAAAAGAGTCACCACCGTCTCCACTCCCACCGATCTTGGATTGCCTTATTTGTCGTAGTGAAAAGTGGCGTTGCTGTACCGCAGCAATCACGTGAAAGCCTTCGGGGTGTTGCTGCGGTATCCGTTTCAGGATCCCGTCCGTCCAACAACTTACGACATCATCCTCGCCGCGTCGTAGACTCATCCCCGAATCCGAAATCAGGCACCGTCTAGCGATCTCGTCGCGGTCGCGAAGTAGCCCAAGCTTAATCTCTGATCGTCGCGCCTGCGCGAACCAATGCGCCCGAACAAGCCACCCGTCACTCGCGGCCAACCGATCTGCCAAGACATTCAACTTCACTGCTAATCTCCCGACTTCACTCGCGATCTCACCGTCAATTGCAACACCGCGACAAACACAGACTCCGGCGATCTCCTCCCGCGCTCCCGCTCTCCTCTTCGCCGCACACTCAACTCGTCGCCGCTCGTTCGACTGTCGCCGCGCCCCGTTTGAGGAGAGGATTGCTCTGCGGACGTTTGCGCAAGCCGCTGGGACCTTCCCCAGTCCCCAGTCCCGCGGGATACCTCGCAGCCTCGAGCGCACCACTCGCATCTCCTTTCCTGTAGAGCCTTATACCGACCGCGAAAATGGCCGACTCCCCCTCACCCACGCCGGACCTCCACCGCAATCGCTTCCCGAACCTGTTCGAGGTGCTTAGTCGCAAGACCGTAGCCCCGCTCGACCTCTTTTCCTTTTACATATTCATGCGAGATCAGCAGCGATCGGTGGACTACTTGGACTTTTGGTACGGTCTCAGATGTGCGCGCCAGGCAGCAGTGCAGAGCTAATTGTTGAATAGGCTCGATGTTTCGCAGCACCTCCAGCTTTGCCGACTTTACGTGCGGCGACTGCACCGATCCGTGATCGAAGATACCCCAGATGCGGAGAAGGCCAGCAAGCGGTCATCGTACATCCTCGACAATGCAGGAGAAGGGCCATCGGGCGAGAAGGGCAATGTTTCGGACCAGCGACTGTCTGCGTTCCTTCGGTCGGACAACGGAAGCCGCCAGCACTCCCCGCAGAACAGCATGGGCAGCAATCGGTCGAATGAGCGCCCACCCCGCCCGAGCTTCATGACCCTGGACACAAATTCGCCGAATGACTCGAACTCCCCCGGCCAAAACTCTTCCGGTGACAACAGTCAACCTAGGCGAGAGGACTTGCGCGCTTCAGCAGAGAAAATTCTATACACATATCTGCTACCGGGGTCGGAGCGGGAGATTATCATTCCACAGAGCATACTCCATGAGGTGCAGGAAGCCATCGAGGGACCGGACCAGCGAAGTGATCCCGAGCTGTTCGATGCCGCTAAAGACTACGTCTTCCAAGCTATGGAGCGAGACGCTTTCCCAGGCTTCCTCCAGAGCAAGGGTCTCGGCAACCTGGTTCCTCAGAGCATGATGATCCGACTGATCCTCGGCCTTATTAGCTTTTTCGGCGCCGTGTGGACGGCCTTCATCCTGATATTTTTGGACAAGTCAAGAGCGACAAGGGCATGGGTATGTATAGCTTGCTCTGTAGGAGAATGGCGCTAACAATCATAGATCATACTCCCATTTACGGTCGCCATCTACCTCATTTTCACACACCAGTATATGCTAGACCCGATCCTTGCGCTCATAGGGTACAGCGAATACACCCTTATGGACTTCAATCGCATCCGGGAGCCGTTCGTTAAGAAGACGCTCAACGCTCGGTCACTCACTTTGCTGGGTATGTTCTTCGTCGTCGACGCGGCCGTGTGCTGTCTATTCATTTTCGTTCCTGGGAGACGGCTATGAAGACCTAGCATGCGAAGACTATTTCTCTTAAAGATAACCCATGTCCTTTTCCTTGTCCTTGTTCTCTTTCTTCCCCGCCATTATCATTTGTAATATCAGTCGTTGGACGCATGGTGGGCGCTGCGGGTAATGCACGAGTTAGCGAAGATGGTGGTGGCAGGATCGAATTGATACCATAAGATGCTCTGGGTGGTTGAGAGCGTGCTTTCCCTTTTCTTGCGGTAGGATTTCTCCTTTGTTGGAAATGCGGGGGGCTTTGGGTGTTCAGGGCGTCCTGAAGCGTGGTGTCGAGGTGCCTATGGCTTTTCGATTGCTAAATAGTCTAGTTGCGTGTCTAAGTGGACTGCGGGATAACTGCAAACCATAACGGTTGCTTTCACGTCGATTGTTGTGGGCTTGATTTCATGTGAGATGTTCAAAAGAACTCACAGACAGAGTTTCTGATATTACGCTTTTGTGTTCTCTACGTCGGCCTCTTGCACTTTCTGCTCGTCTCTCGTATAAATCCTAAATATATGATATCATGATACTTTGCACAGTCAAGGAACCTCCAAATATGCACCGCGCTACATACCCTACTCACCCTCTTTGAAAACCAGTGCCACCTTCTCAAGCTCACTCCGAACCACCATCCTCCGCCAGTTCTTCTTCTCCCTCTCCATGAAAAGAAGGTACTCCCACAAACCCTGCCCTCGTTGTCTCTTCCACGCATCTCCGATCGGAATGCTAAGGCAACGTACGCCAGACCACGGCTTTGTCTCACGTTCGCTGGCTTCGGCGGCGTTCGTGAATTTCCCCTGATCCGTGTATCGCTTTGAAAGTAACCATTGTAAAACTTCGTCGCGTCCGGTAGATGCTGCAGCGTGCACAGCACTGGTGTAAGGACCGTGACCAAAGGAAAAGACGTGCGCACCCCGTCTGACTAGCAATTTGACTGCATTTAGGTGGCCCATCGAGGTTGCAATTATCACCGGTGTTCCCAAACGAGCATCTTGGCTGTTGATATTCGCTCCCGCGTCAATCAATACCTCCATGATGCGCGTTTTACCCCATCGGGCAGCGCCGCATAAAGGCTTCCTTCTTATCGACGCCAGCGATCCGTCCACGTTCTCGGTCTCCAAAAGTCTTCTGACTAGCGACGGAGGGAGTCGTTTCAGGAGCATTCTGATTCCGCTTGCGGATGTCTTACGGTAGATGGCGAGGGGATTTTGACGTGCGTTGATAGCGAGGTGGTCCCACAGAGTCATCCAATCGAAATTATGGTTGCACGCCCAGGGTCGGAGTTGCTCTGATTGTAACGCAGTAGAGATGGGCGAGTCGCCAGTCATATCCCGTAGGTATGGGTCCCAGCCAAGGTCGAGGAGTGCCATAAAGGTAGCAGGCCGACATGTCTTGGTAAAATGGAGTGCGCTCTTACCGTACATATCTACCGCATCTCTCCTCGTCGTGACCTGAGCGAGAAGGGAAACCATATCATGTTTGCCCCATATGCAGGCTATCATCAGCGGCATTCTCATACAATAGTCTTGCGTACTAGTCGCAGCTCCAGCCGCTAAAAGGGCATGCACTGATTCTAAACAGCCCGAGGCGGCGGCCAAGTGCAATGGTGTCGCCTGTTCATTGTTCTGAAACGACGGCGACGCGCCATGCTCCAGTAGTATCTTGAGGGCGTTTGGCTTGCCCAGCTTGGCGGCCAACATGAGCGGCGTGGTGCCGTCAGTGTACGGAGGGTGTGTTGGAGTCGACGTAGCGAATGTCTTTCCTTCTAGGAAGTAATTGGTCACACTTGACCGTTCAGTCGCATCTCCGCTAGGGACGTATGGCCTACGGAAAATCAGGATCGAGCGCGCTTAGCGGCCGACAGAACAGCGGAACTTACTCGTACCACTCCCAATGAGCGTAAAAATGCGTTGCGAGGATACCAATCGCAGCAGGATTAACTTCGACAGCGACATATACCAAACTCGGTGAGGTCCAAGCCCAGTGATCCTCATAAAGGAGACACTTCGCAAGTAGACTGCCAAGCAGTGAGTTGAGCTTTGGTTTATGAATCGCAACATACGCCGCTGATGGCCGCTGAGACCGCGGCTCAGGAAAGTTTTGTACGAAATGCGTCGCGCACGCCGTCCCAGCTGTAGATATGTTGTGGTCCAGCAGAAGAGTCGCAATCTCCGTACGCTCCGAACATAGAGCGCAAATCAATGGCGTGCATCCGCATTTAAATTGCCCAAGCTTCAGAGCACCACGCTCGATATATGCTCTACAATTCCCCACATCGCCACGCACAATGGAGTGCTCGAGCTCCTCCAACAATCGAGAGGTGGTTTCGAATCGTTCCACTATCGTGGAACTCGCTGTTGTGATGATATCGACCACCTCTTGATGGCCACGCATGGTTGCCATTTGTTCGAGACTCTGGTCACGTACATCAGAGATGAGCGCGGCTCCCGCATCAACCAACACGGAGACCACTTTGGAGTGACCGTGCCATGCAGCCCTGAACAGGGGAGTCGCTTTGTCCTGAGTTTGAGCGTTCTTGTTGGCCCCGTTCTGCAGGAGAAACCTCACGTTTTCCTCACTGCCCCCTTCTGCAGCTAGGTGCAGCGGCGTATCGCCAGATTCGGTCGCATCATCCAGGTTTGAGGAGAGCTCGGGTAATCCAGCAAGATACGTCAACACGGGTAAGTTACCGAGTGCAGCGGCAGCATGCAACACGTTGCATCCCGATGGTCCAAAGCATCCTCTAGAGTACATGATGAACGGTGTATTCTCGAGATGAAATTTCTTTGTCCAGTCGACGAACACCGAGAGTTGACGCAGTTTTTGCAGCGAAACAAGACTTCCACCACACGTCGCCGCAGCTACTACGCCCATGCCGGATGTCGAAACTACGGATATGTCGGCTTTGTACTCCAACAAAATATCGAAAGCTTCTGAGAGCCCTGATTTCAATGCTAGCAGTAACGCTGTCTCCCCCTGATGCGTGGCCGTATTCGGGTCCGCTTTGCGCCGAAGGAGGGCCTCTAGTTTCGCACCCGCTCGTGGGTGGCTGTGGTCTCGATGCATCCTGGTGTGTTTTGAGATGTCACAGATGATGTGGACGGCGCTTTCCCCCGTCATAGTGTTACTCTCGTTAAGCCGTGCGTTGTCCGCGTGATGTAATACTTTCAGGAATACTTGTATACTGACCGAGGCTAGAATCCCAAAATGTCAGCAACAGACTATGCTGATCATTGCGGCAATAGCTTATTAGAGACCCCGTTTGAACAAGACACATACCCAAAGATGCAATATCTAATGCAGAATACCCTTTATGATAGGTACATCTTGTATGTACACTGACTCCTTTGCCCAAGAGGATATCGATTAACGTGTCGTGGGTTCCTAAGCTGGACCAGTTTAATATGCACCAATTAAGAAGTCTAGTAGACTGGTTGCTTCGCAGAAAAGACTCCAGCGCCTGGTGATGATTGATACAACGGCGAAAGAGTTGTGCCGCTCGATTCAAGTCGTGAAATTTAGATTGTGTTCGACTCAAGTGTCTGTGTTTCAACCACGCATCGGACCAATATATGACCAATAGCGATATCGCGGATTTGCCGGTGACCTGCTCGTGCAAGAGTAGAACATCGTGATCAATCAGCATCTTACACAACTTGTCACAGCTCTTGGTCAAACCAGATTCCTGCAGATAGGCCGTACAAAAATAGTGCCATGGGTCATTACCCTCTTCGTCGGTCATGCGAAGGACAGAGGGCGAAACGAGTTTCTTGACGACCTTATCGTCGATTGAGCTAGATGTGGCTGGTAAATGCGGGTCGCGCTTCTCGTCGAGGGTTAAAAGAACGTGCAGAGGTGTTCTGCCATCCCTTCGTGTGTCTTCCGGACTCAATCCGCGAGAGATGAGACCGTCGATCAGCTCTAGGGGTGTGTTATTATTGACGTAGAACAAAGCATGCGCCCCATCTGGTGAAGTGACTTTGGGATCGAAACCTCTTTCGATGAGTCGGTCTGTGAGTTTGCCCATTCCAAAGGCAGTGCTTAGATGGATCATAGGTGGATCGCCAGGATCACAATGACTGGGACTAGTCTTTTCGAAAAGATAAAGGGCGCTGTCCTGCTCTTGCCCCAGAATTGCCTCTACCAGTGGTGTTGTGCCAGTATCGCTCTTTGCTGTCAATCCCGGAGTCTCATCGCCAAACTTTGTGACGAGGAGAACCAGCGACTCTTTACCGCCGTAACGGGCAGCCAGATGCCATACGGTCATGCCGGACACTTTCTCCATCGTCGACTCTTCTGTCGGGTCTGTGTCAAGTAGAAGCGCCATGATTTGCAACGAGCGGTTCTCCGCGGCGTAATGGAGAGGTTTTCGGTGTGAGTGTTGCTGATGCATACCTTTCCCAAACCTCGCATCTCTTATTAACCTCTTCAGTTCCTCAGGCTGGTCAAATCTAATGGCATGGTAGATCGAAACGAAAAATTGCTCATCTGACATGGTCTCCATGTCCAAGTCTCTCGGTAGTAAAGCTTGAGGCGCCTTGATTCCGCTTCTGTTTGCGTGTTCGAGGAGGCGTGTCTTCATTTCGGTACCAAGGTGGCTCAATGTTGCATCGTTCACAGTGTTCTCAATGGATAGATATCCAATCCATGGATAATTATCCATGGATCAATAGATATCCATGGATTTGAGGCGCTTTACCTAAATAGGCAGTAGTCTAGCCCAACGGGGTAAGGCTTATGCAAGTGGTTAACGTTTGGGAGGTGTATAGTGGTACCGAGCTGTTATATAGTAATATTTCAATATTAATAAACTAACCTTATATAAAGCTCTATACCGTACACCACACCTATCAACTCTCTTAATATACTTAATACCCTCTCCAAATTACGATACGTACGCGTAGGAATTAGCGTTCAACGCTCCCTAAGCTTAGTAAGCTTAGTAAGGGCCCGACCCCACCGTCGCCGCCGGGTAATCAGGGGGGGGGTAAAAAGAGACGGCAAATTAATTAAGATAGCTCTTAGAAGCTTATAAGGCTCTAGGAACTTAATTTATAAGCTACGTAGCTACTATTCTATTAACTAGAAGTTAACGACGCCGCTGCTAACGCCGATACCGACGCTAATAACGACGCTAATAATATTAGTACTCTTAACTCGTTATAAGTACCTTGCCCGATAGAGCTCTAGCGTATAAATTAAGACTTATAGAGAGTAGTAGGTAGGCTAGTATTAAGATTCTTAATCTTTACTAGTCGTGATTCGTCCGGAGGACTATTGGTACAACGAGTAAAGACGTACGTAAGGCTTAGGTTGGTATTAGTGTAGCTTAATGTCTGTAGAGAGCGGTAGGCCTTATAGGTAGATACTAAGAGTAACTTAGATTAAATACGATATACTATAAGAGCCTATTAAGGTAGACTATATACTAGGCCTATCCCGTTAGTCCTGTCGATTCTGTAGTACTAAGGAGGTAAGAGGCTATAGAGTCTACGGTTTCTATAGGACTACGTAATCTAGTAGTTACGTACTTACTTACGTATATAGTATCTTAGCGGTAGAGGTCTATTACCCTATAGGCCTATTAGCCGTCTATTATTTATAAAGCGCCGCGTCCCTATCTTAAGTTTATAATATTATCTCTTTCTTCTATTAGGTTATATCCCTATAAGCTAATCCGATATTTTTAAAGTCTACCGCCTATCGTTACGCCTACGCCGATCGTCTTAAGTAGGATTATATTTTCGCTATAGTGTCCTATAAGTAATACTTTAAGCGTAAAAGTATTTATTATATAAGCTTATTATTAAAGCGTTATACTAAGTATATTTATTTAGGAAGTAAGAGTTATAATTTAGAGGCCGTACCTCTTCTAGATTATTCTAAGATTAATCGCGAGATAGAGTTATTAAAGAAGTAAGAAGATTTAGAGAAAGTAATCCTTTAGGTTAAGAAGAAAGTAGCGGAAGCTACTTTATATAAAGCCTAATTAGTCTATAATAAGCTTTAAATACTTTATTAGTAAAAGAAAGAGTTACGCCGTAAGTAATAAAGGATATTTAACTAGAGTATAGAGATAGTTACGGAGCTAGAGTAGCTTAAGACTCTAAAAGAGCTTAACTTAGAAATTACTTTCGTAAATCTAGCTACGCCGCTTAGCACTATAGTTATTAATTAGTCTCCTTTCTAGGTCTTGCCTAAGGATAGGTCTAGTAATACTAATTAAGCGGTTATTAGTAGTTTATAAGGTTTATACTAAGTTCTTAAAACCTTATATTTTTTATAGTACTACTATATTTTTTACTAATAGCTATCTAGGTTAGTAATAGGTTTCTAGGTATTTTCTAAGTAGAGGTAATCTTTCTATTTTATTAGGTATAGGCGGGGGTCCTAGAAGTCCTTCCGTTTAGAGTTATTATATTTAAGAATTTCTTCTATCTTAAACTTATCTTTCTAGTCCGCTTAGTATTAAAATATTTTCTATAAGAGTATTCTAGGGTCCGCGGGTTCTAATAAGAATATATAGAATACTAGATATATCTTTATATTACTAGGAAGTTAGAGGCGGTAGTTTACTAGGCTCGTTTATTCTTATACTAAAAACGGTTCGACTTTAACATAGTCTAATTCCTTACTTAGTTATTTAGTACGTAGATTTTTTATATATAAATATACTTTATCCTCTCTTTTTAGTAGAGGTACCGTTTTTTATTTTTTATTAATATAAGAAATACTTTTTTACTATATATTCGTTATATTTACTATTATTTATTTATAAACTACTTTAAGTTCTATAGCCGTAGCTATTACTTTTTCTATTTTTAATATAGAAAACGTTTTCTTAAAGAGATATAGATATTACCCGTAATTTATATAAAATAGTAATTCTTCTATAGTCTTAGACTTCTTATTATTATAAGTAAGCTAAGCTATTAGTAGTAGTAAAATCTAATTATTTTACTAAACGTTGCTATATATTTTAAGATAGGTCTTTATTATACGATTTATTCGCTTGGTTTAACTATTAGTCTATAGGTAATATATAGTTAATAGCTTCTATTTTATCCTAATTAGTACTAATAGAGTTATCTAATAGTTTAATATAAATAGTTTATCTCTATTACTAATAATTATTTTAGGGATGCTATAGTGTCGAATAAGTTAATCTAAGATTATAAATTCTAATTATTCTATAGTATATTTATTACTAAATAGTATTATTTCTGTATATTTTATAAATTGGTTAACTATTACTAGGATAGTATTATATAGTTAATTAGTAATAGGGTCTTATAAGATTAGTAATCCTATTATAAAGTCTATTACTATATCTATCTAAGGTTTATCTAGAATCTAGATTACTTATATATCTCTATATAGTACGTAAGTACTATATTTATTCTTCTAATAGTCCGCGTATCGTTTAATAAAGGAAGTAACTTTATCCTTTATTCTTAAGAACTTATAGTTTTACTATATAAGTTCTATAGTTTGTATAATTCTAGGGTGTCTATAAATAGAGTTATTATAGTATTATTAAATAATAGCTTCTTATAGTTCTTCTAGTACTTTATTAGTAATCTATATTATATTATTAAGTTATTAGGCCGGGCTAAGTAATCTATCTTTATTAATCTTAAAGATAGGTTCTTTAACCTCTAGTTTATCTCTAATAAGATCTTTTCGTCGGCTTAGTACGTCTGCGATAACGTTATCTTTACCTAGTTTATAAATAATCTTAAATTTAAACTATTCTAGCTATTTAGACTATCTTACTTAACGTCCTTCTAAGACTTTCGTTATTATAAAGTATATAAGGTTCTTATAGTCTATATAAACTTTAAGTTTAGAGTAGCTATATATATATTGTCTCTAATATTTAAAGGTATTAATAATAGCTAGTAGCTTCTAGTTATACGTATTGTAGCGTATTTCTAGTAGCGTTATTACTCTTAATCTATAGGCTATAATTTTCTATTAATTATTTTAGAGTTATTTTATATATCTTCTAAGTTCTTATCCTAATACGTCTATCTTAAATCTATAGGGTTCGTTATCGCGGAATAGTATAAGTATAGATACTATAATCTATACTTCTTTTAAAATTTTAAAGACTTTAGCTTATTTAGGGCTCTATATAAAGCTATTAGCCTTTTATATAAGATCTATAAGTAGTCTAGCTTTATCTAAAAAGTATAATATAAGACTTCTATAAAAGTTATAAAATCCTAGGAAGCTTTAGATATCTTTAATAGTCTTAAGTTCTTTCTAGTTCTTAACTTTCTTAATTTTATCTTTACTAATCCTGACTCCTCCGGAGCTAATATAGAATTCTAAGAAGAGTACTTCTTATTTATAGAATTTATATTTCTCTAGTTTAAGACGTAGGTTATACTTATTAAGGTATTTAAGAACTTCTTTAACGTACTTTTTATATTTGTTAAGGTTATTTAAATATACTAGTATATTATCTAGGTATATAATAACGAATTTATCTAGATATTCTTATAGTACGTTATTAATTATTACTTAAAATATTACTAGTATATTAGTAAGTCTAAATAGTATAACCTAGTATTTATATAGACCGTAGCGTATCTTAAATACTATCTTCTATTCTTTACCTTTCTTAATCCTTATAAGGTAATATCCTTCTCGTAGATCTAAGGCGGTAAAGTATTTAGTATAAGTAAGTCTATCTTATAGCTCCTCTATATTAGATAGTAGATATCGATTCTTTATTATAATATCGTTAAGTTTCTTAAAGTTAACGTAAAACTATTAAGTCCCGTCTTTCTTTTCTATAAAGGTAATTAGAAATCCGGCGGGTAACGTTAACTCCTAAATATAATTCTTTTTAAGATTCTTATCTATATATTCCTTTATTAGTACTAACTCTTTTAATAATTACGGTCGTAAGAATTCTAACTATAGCTACTTTCCTTCTTATAGCGGGATCTTATAGTTCTATAGCTTATATTTTAGTAATACGCTAGCGTCTACTACTTTCTTAAATAAGTATTTCTATTCCTTATATTTTAAAGAAATTTCTAGAGATATAATTTTCTCTATAACTCCTACTTTATCTATCTATTATTTAGGATAGGTAGTAGAGGTAACTAGGTTTCTATCTATCTAGTTCGTAGCTATATAATTTATAGTCTACTTATCTACTATTAAACGCTACTAATACGTAGGTTTCGGGTTACGTTTATAGTTATAACTATCTAGTAAAAGCCGTTACTACGTCTAGTTAATCCGAGGATTATACTTTCTTAACTAAGGTAACCTAAGAATAACGTCGTAGATAGCTAATCTAAGATAGTTAAGATTTATTCTTTCTTAGTATCCTTATATCGTAAGAGGTGCTTTACGCACTTTACGCTATATAATTAATTAATTAGGTATAGGTTATCCGTTAGCTATATAGAGATTATAGGGGTATTTCTTCTTAATAGTTTATAGTCCGGCTATAAGTATAGCTTCTAAAGAAATATAGTTAGACTATACCCCTAAATCTACTAGTACTCGTAGCTTAATTCTATTTAATTTAATTTAGATTTTAACTAGTAACCGTATACTAGTAATATATAAGTATTAGTAGTTATTTTTAGTATTAGTACTTATATATATCCTTCCTAAATATCTATCTCTATAAATATTTATTCCGCTATACTAGCTAATGGGGCTAGCCGGCTATCTAATTATATATCTAAAAAAGAAGTATATTTATAGGTATAATTAAACCTATTTACTACTTTATCTAGCGCATATCTCTCGTAGTTAGGGTGGAGGTAGAGTTACCATTTACCTATAGTATAATTCTTATTAACTAGTAGGTATATTTAGGTAATTACTATAGAGTTAGTATAATTAATAAAGTAGAGCCTAGTATATTTATTCTAGAGGTATATTACGTAGTCCTTATTAGGGTAATTATACTATTATTACTTATACTTTTATACCTTTTCCCGTAGAAACTATTCTATAGCTTCTTTATTACTATAGTATATATCGTATTTATTATAGATATATACTATCTATAATAGCAGTCTATATTAGTTATTATAATAGTAATTAATATAGTCTAGAAGCTTAGCGGCGGTTTATAGTTTCTAAAAGTATACTCTATCTTACCGGCGGTATATACGTCCTTTTTTAAATTCTTTATTAACCTAATTTAGTTAACTTTTCTTAGCTTATTTTATTAGCTAGTATCTTCTTTTATTTTTTATAGGTAGTTAGTTTTCTTTATTTTAGTCTTCGTTATAATCTTTATAAATTTCTAGTTTATATATTTTTTATTTATAGGTATTAGCGCGTTCTTATATTATTAAGACTAAGATATCGGCTACTTCGATCTTACTTTTTTTAAGAGTTTTCTTACGAATCTTATAGAGGTGGTAGTTATACTATTCCCTATCTAACTATCTCTAAAGGATTTCTATAGTAGGGTTTAACTCGTATCTATTAGATTTATTAGATTCGTCGTCGGAGCCGTCTATTATAAGTTAGTTAAGTTCTTTCTAAATAATAATCTAGTTATTATCTACTTTATCCTTTAATAAATAAACTAGTATATTAAACTACTATCGCGTAACTTTATTCTTATTATAGTAGTCTTATACGAAATAACCCTTCTTATTATAGCTATAATAAGTAATATCTTTCTTATCTCTAGGGGTACTATATTTAGTAGGTCCGTTATAACCTTCTTATCCTTTAGACATTTAGCCTCTAGGATATCCTTCTTCTATATTATTAAACTAGACTCCTTCTATAGGCTAGGGCCTATAGTTATCGCGTTTCTAATATACTTATATTAGGTTTAGATAGAAGGGTTTTTTACCCCTAGATAGTCTATTATTTCCCTTTAGTAAACCGCCCGGGCGTAGTTCTATATATAGTTCGTATAACTCTATATTAATATAGATAGCTTCTCTATAGAGTTTATCTAGAGTATCTAAGTTAACTCCGCTGTATATAAGTTCTACTTAAACTTATTCTTTTAATCCTTATTAATATATTACTAAGAGTGCTTCGTTATCCTATTTAGTAGTAATAGTATAGTATTAAAATGTAGTAGTATACTTAGCTATAGAATTAGTCTATTAGAGGCCTTAGATAGCGCGTTTAGCTTTCCTTTTCTTATTAGTTATTCTAAAAACTTTTCTAACTTCTACCTTAAAGGTACTAAGACGTTTAAATAGAGTTTTAATATCGCTATTACCATTAGCGTCATTAAGGTACTTCTTTAGATAAGGGGTAATCTAATAAAGGGCTTCGTCTTATATATACGATATTATATATATAACTTATTTATTAGCTATAATTTTACGGTCTTAAAGTCTAAAGAATAGGTCCTATTATAGTAATTATTCCTCGAGTTTAGTTCGGTTACTATAGTAGATATCCGGAACTTTAACCTTATTAATTTACTTAGGAACGGGGGCTAGGGTAGCGGCTTTATTATTAGATATTTCGCTCTTAGATATTATAACTAAGAGTATTTAAAATATTAAGATTCTTAATCTTTATTAGTTATAATTCGTCCGGAGGACTATTAGTATAATAAGTAAAGACGTACGTAAGGCTTAGATTAGTATTAGTATAGCTTAATATCTATAGAGAGCGGTAGGCCTTATAGGTAGATACTAAGAGTAACTTAGATTAAATATAATATACTATAAGAGCCTATCGAGGTAGACTATATACTAGGCCTATTCTATTAGTCCCGTCGATCCCGTAGTACTAAGGAGGTAAGAGGCTATAGGGTCTACGGTTTCTACGGGACTATATAATCTAGTAGTTATATACTTACTTACGTATATAGTATCTTAGTAGTAGAGGTCTATTACCCTATAGACCCGCTAGCCGTCTATCGTTTATAAAGCGCCGCGTTCTTATCTTAGGTTTATAATAGCTAGCTTCTAGGTCTCTAGATTTTAACTATACCTAGATTAATTAGAATAAGCTCTAGCTAGGGCTTATAGTGCCCCTTACCTCCTACCATTTTAAGAAGTCTATAATATAGAGGTATAGAGTTCCCTTAGAGGAGAGAGAGAGTAATAAAGACTTCTAGCTCTACTAGCTTTACGCTCTTAAGCTTAATAGGTACTTTATATATAAGACTAAGTATAGAACTAGCGCCGTATAATTATACCTCTATAGATTCTATCTAGAGGTCTTTAATATTAATCTAAAAGGTAAAGGTATTATTAATTAGCTTAGCCTTAACCTAATAAACCTAAAGGATGCCTAGGTAATTAGCTATCTCTCTACTACGTTTAATATTAAGGTATTCTATTAGTTATTAGTTCGCTAGGTAATTAAGAACTATATCCCCTTCTATAAGGTAGATAACCTAGCGTTTAGAGACTTACTCTATTACTTAAATCTATAAATAAAGTACAATAAATTAATCCTAACTAGTAATACTATCCATAGGTGGGTAGTAGATAAGTTTAAGTACTAGAGATTAACTATTATCGCCGCTATCGTATTAGCTCGATTACGAATCTACCTTACGTTTAATCTATAGACCTCCCCTAATAAGAAGGCTATAAATAGTATAGTAGCTTATTTTATAGATTTAAATAATTAGTTTTAATTAATCCTAATTACTTTATTACCTATTATTAAGTCCTATACTAGGGTAAATATTACTAAGTTAATTCTAGAGGCTATTCGGGTATATAGCTTTAAAAATAACCTTAGATATTTTATTACTAATAACGCTACTAATAACGACACCGCTATAGAGGCTATATAGGCTTATTACTTATTAAAAGGATACTCTTTTAATCTATTCTAGCGGCGTACGCGCTATATAGATTATAACTATAACCTTATTACGCGCGTATTATTATTTAGTAAGGATCTAGATTAGTGTTATAAACAAAGATAAACTATAGAAAGATTAAGGAGTAGTAGATAAGAAAGCGTACGACGAGACCCCGAAGGTTAAGCTAACGCGCGGGGTAGGATTAGGTTAGTAATTATATAATCTTAATCCCGCTAAGATTAGTAGATCCCGGGAGTAAGTAATAATTCTAGAAGTAAGTAATAATCCCGGGAGTAAGAAGGCTTAGCGGGATTAGAACTAGAAGAAAACGGACTATATAGATCTAGAAGATCTTTCTTATATTTTAACTCTTTATAATTAACTCTCTTATTTAGTTTATACTCTTAGATTTACTTTACCAAATTAATAGATATAAATAGTTATTTAAGTTACTTTAAATTAGTTAATATTAGAATACTCTACTCTTAGGTAGTTAACTCCTATACTTAAACCTTCTAAATACTACCTATAGTAATACTACGATATACCACTCTACCCTTATACGGATTAGACTTAGGTAAGTATACTACCGTTAATACTTTAACTACCTAATAGGTTTTAAGAAAGTACTATTAATAATAGTAACTCTATCTACTCTACGTACCTTAGGAAGTAGCGCTAGTACGCCGACTTCTAACCTAGTAATAGTCTTAGCTTAATAAGCTAACTAAATCTAGTAACTCTAATAATAAGTAGTTAAGCTACTAAACTTCTAGAGGGTCGCGCTACTAGTTACTACTATAGCTATAGTACGCCTATCGATTCCCGAGAAGTATAAAGGAGATTAAGAAGAACTTAAGACTTTTCTTATAGATATAGAACTTTTCTATAGATTTAATATAGCCCACTTCTATATAGATTAGAAAAAGATACTTATAGTAAAGCTATATATAAAAGGGAAAGTAGCGGTATAGCTCTAGCTATTTATTAATAACTATCTTAATAATAATAATAATCTAGAAGACTATAGGACTAATACTTAGAAAGTATTTATAAGCTAGAAGTCGTTTAAAAAGGCCCTTACTAATATATTCGGCGGAGTGGACGAAGAAGAATAAGTAGAAAGAGTAATTATCTTAATTAAATAGATAAAATTAATAAGTAAGTATAATTTAGACTTTAAGTAACTCTAATCTAAGCTTAACTAGGATAATAGCCCCCTAAAGACCGTCTACTATAATAGCCTAAAGAATATAATTAAGGATAAGATCGTCCGCTATAATAAACCTAATATACTTAAAGAAATAATTAATCTAGCTACCCATATTAATAACTATATATATAAGAGATAGCTAAAGAAGCGTAACTAGCTATAGATATATACTAATACTAGTAAAAGCTGAAAGTTAGTTACGGTTAGAAGAGACTAAGATAGAGACGTAATTATAGACGTTAACGGAGTTAGAGAACTCTATAAAAATAATTAAAGGAATAGTAAAAAACCCTATAAGAAGAATAATAGCGGCCTAGACGCTAAATAATAATAGACTTAGTTTAATAATAAAGCCTACTTACGTTACGGAGAATAAGGTTACTTTAGAAGAGACTATTCTAAGAACTAGAGTACGGAACGGACGAATATAGTCTATATAGCTATAATTAAATTCTAGGAACTAGCTAGCTCTAATATAAAAGGAGACTTAGAACTCTCTAAGATAGATAATAAGGAAACTAGGTTTTATAGAAAATAACGCTAGAATTACTTAAAAACTAAGAAAACCTTAGAATTAATAGAGATAATAGATAAAGAGATTTTTAACCGCCTTAATATAATTAAGTATTAGCTATATAACTTAGAAAGTTATATAAGAAAGAACTACCTATCTTAGTATATAAAAGTAAGTATCTTAGAACTAGAGAACTTACGAGTAGTAAAATAGGCGACCTAACGCTAAGGACCTATATAGTGGAATATAGCTCTAGCGGAATGCTATTATAATAAGAAAAGATAGTACTAATATAAGTTAGAGGATTATAGTTACTATTAGAGAGAAATAGAATAAGTAACGTTCTTACTAGAAGATAATACCTACTACCGGCTTATCTAAGATAAATATAGAGTAAGTAACTACTACCTATATTATAAAAAAGAATAGGAACGTACCTACGTAAGTAATAGATAGAGTCTTTACTATCTAGATAAATATAGCCTATATTATAATAAAAAATATACGGTTAATCTATACCTAGTAGAACTATAGAATATTATAGAAAATTACTATAATAATACTTTCTATATATAATAGTATATATAATTAGAATATAGAAAGTTATTATAGGTCGACTATATAGAGTTTAAGAAAGGAATTAAGGAAATCTACCTATACTACCTAATATATAGGAAGGCGGTAGTATAATCTTTCTAGTATAAGAATTACCTATATATCTAAGGGAATAAATATACTAATATTCTTTATACTATATACTAATCGTAATACCGAGAGAAGTATAGACTAGATCCTAAAGGGGTACTATAGACTTAAGTAGCTAAGAAAGCTTAGTATAAACGCTAGAGCGATTAGACGCTATAAAAAATAGTTAAATAAATAGTAGTAGTAAAAGAAAGAAGAAGAAAAGTAGCTCTAGGAATATCTACTACGCGACCGGAAATTGCCTAAGTATTAGAAGATAAGGGCGGCTAGATAAGCGCTAACGTAGAATACTAAGAGGTAAGAATTATATCTATAAGAGAGACGGTCTTTTAGCTATCTCTAGACTTAGATAATAAAGAAGAATATATATAACTAAACTAGATATACTACTATACTAATAGCTATACTTACTATCTATAGAAGAAAATAGACGCAGACTACTTCCCTAATAAGAAAAAAGAAAAGTTAAAAAATTAAAAGTTTACTAGGGGAAGAGTCCCGTTAGTAAAGAATACCTAAAAATAATCTATAGAATATAAAGCGTTAAATACTAGAAATAGCTTATTAATATACTCGTATATAGATATAAGCTTAAGGTACTACTAGATAGTAGAGTAGAGTTCTCGATAATCTTATCTAGAGTAGTAGAAAGATTATATATACCTTATAAATAAAAGAATAAATTAATAGATACAGTCCTTATAGATAAAATACTTATTAAATATAATAAAGAAAAAATAAATCTTAAAACTACTAGAACGCTAGTAAAAATAGGTAATATATAGGATATTAGGAATATTAATATTATAGATATTAGAAGTTATAATATATTTATAGAATATAATTAGCTAAAAAAGTATAATCTATCTATTAATTAGTAATAGCGGATTATTATACCCTAGAAGCTAGTAGAAAAGATTACTAGAGTATAAAGATTAAGCTTAAAGGTCTAGTATATACTCTAGAAGAAATAGATTAGTATAATCTCGCTAATAAGAATTATAAGAATCGTAAAAAAAGATCTATTAAAGATAAAAATTATATAGATAAGGAAAGTTATATAACTAGAATATAACTCTATAGAATCTTATCTAGCTAAGAAAAGTAAGCTAAAAGAAGATATTAAAACCTAGCTAACTATACCCCCCAAGTATAAGGAATTTAGGGAGTTATTTAAGGAAAATAATAAAACTAATTTACCTAAATACTAGGACTAGAATTATAAGATTTACTTAGAAGAAGAAGTAAAACTTCTATTTAGACGAAACTACCCGCTAAACGTAATTTAGATAGAGAAGCTCTAGAAATATATTAATAAAAATATTAGTTAAGGATATATTTAGGATAGTAAAAGTAAGTTTATAGTACCTATACTCTTTATACCTAAGAAGAATAGCGAACTACGGCTCTATATTAACTATAGAATACTTAATAATATAATAAAGAAGAACCGCTACTCTTTACTCTTAATCTAAGAGCTTATAAAGAAGCTATAAGATAGTTAGTAGTTTACTAAATTTAACGTACGTAAAGGCTTCTACTAAATAAAAATAGCTAAGGGCTATAAATAGAAAACTATATTCTAAATACAGTTTAGACTATATAAATATATAGTTATACTATTTAGCCTTACTAACGCGTCTATAATATTCTAGGTAGTAATTAATAGCGTACTATATAAATACCTAGATATATTCTATATAGCCTATATTAACGATATATTAATTTATTCCTCTAGTTTAAAGGAAGAATATATTAAGTATATTAAAAAGATACTTAGTAAGCTTTAATAGTATAAGCTACTACTATACCTAAGTAAGTATAAATTTTACGTTATAAAAATAGATTATCTAGGATTTATTATCTCTTAAGAAGAAATCTCTATAGACTCTAAGAAACTCGACGCTATATAGGACTAGTTAGTACCTAAAATAGTAAAAGAAGTATAATTCTTTCTAGGATTTACTAACTTCTATTAAAAGTTTATAAAAGGATATTCTAAAACTATAGCACCCCTTATAGAAATAATAAAGAAGGAAATTAGTTTCTATTAGAAACTAGAATAGTAAGAGTCCTTTAAAGAACTAAAAAAGCTATTTACTACTATCTTTATATTATAGATATATAACCTAAAACTCCCGCTATAGATTAAAACGGATATATTAGACTATATATTAGAAGTAGTATTATTATAGTAAGATAAAGATAAGAAGTAGAGACTAGTATTCTACTACTTAAGGAAATTCTTAAGTACGGAACTTAACTATAATATTTATAATAAAGAACTTCTAGCTATTATTAGCGCCTTTAAATAGTAGAAAGCTTAGCTTATAGAAGTAAAGTACTAAATAGAGATCTACTTAGATTACTAAAACCTTATAAGCTTTACTACCACTAAAAAACTTAATAGAAGATAAGTTAGATAGACTAAAACTATAGCTAACTTTAACTTTAAGATCTACTACTAAGTAGGTACGCTTAACGGCGTAGTAGATACTCTTAGCCAACGTATAGATCTTTAAGAAATAAATAGACCTTTATTTTATAATATAGTACTAAAATAAGAACTAGATAGTTCTATTTATTATAACTAGCTCTATCTTACGACGGTAGCCGCCGTAATAGAAATTAAAAGTTAATAGAAGGAAGTATTAAAATAATACTTAATAGAAATATTAAAAGATAAAAAGAAAATTAAGGCTTTTAAAGATATAACTTCTAAAAAACCCTATATCCCTATATAACTCCGCTAGGAACTTATTAAAGAGCTCTATAAATTACGACTATACGGATACCTAGGCTTAGAAGAAATAGTTAGACGAATCTCTAACTAATACTCTATACTATAAGTACGAAGTATAGTACTAGCGGCTATAAGCGACTATTTAGTATATTTAAAGAATAAGCCTAAGAGATATAAGCCTTATAGTTTACTTTAAGTATTAGAACTACCCGTATATCTATAGATTAGTATTATAATAAACTTTATTATAAAGCTCTCGAAATTATTAGAATCTAGATTAGTAAGGCTATACGACTTAATATTAATAATTATAGACTAACTAACTAAGTCCGCTTACTTTATACCTATAGAAGAATCTATTATAGTAGAAGAAATAGTATATAAAGTTACTAGAGTACTAGTAGTAGACTACGGTATACCTAAATAATTTATTATAGACTAAGATAAATTATTTACCTCTAAGTACTAGAGTACGTTCTTAGCTAAACTTAGAGTTAATAAAAAGCTATTAATAAGCTTTTACCCTTAGATAGACGGCTAGACCAAACGAACTAATTAAATACTTAAATAATATCTAAGAATATACGTTAATAAGCTATAGAATAACTAGATTAGTCTTCTATCTACGGTATAACTAGCCTATAATAGTATAAGATTATTAACTACTAGATACTCTCTATACTACGCTAACTTTAGATATAAGCCTTCGGTATATTAAGATTTTAAGGATATAGAAAGCCTATTAGTAGATATAGATAATAAATTATAACTAATAAAGAAACTTTATACCTAATTAAGTAAAAATATAGCTTATAGGAATCTTATTATAACTAGATTAGTAAATAAAAAAAGGCTTAAGGGACTAATTCTTAAAGAGAGAGATAAAGTTTTCCTATCTTATAAAAATTTAAAAATAAAATAATTATATAGAAAACTTAACAACCTTTAGATAGAACTATTTAAAATTCTAGAGGCTAGAGAACTAGTAAGCTTTAAACTCTAGCTCTTAAAAAGTATACGCGTATACCTAGTATTCTATAAAAAACTCCTAGAACTAGTACTATTAGATATAGAAGTTACTATCGATATTAAGCTTAAAGATAATAATTATAAGGTTAAAGAAATTAAGGACTTATAAAAATAAAATTATTAGTAAAAGTATCTAGTAAAATAGAAAGAATAGCTAGAAAGCTAGAATACTTAGAAACTAATAAAAAACCTTATAGACTATAGGAAATTAGTAAACGCTTATTACTAGTAATATTTAGAGATAAAAGATCTATAGAAAAAAGAGATAAATTTAGAAGATTAGAATTAAAGATAAAAGAATCGCTATTAGCCTATAACTACCTTAAGTTAATTAAGGAAGATTTAGATTACTATAGTAAGATTAAATCGTTAGTCGCTATACTCTATAGCTTAGTCTCCTCTTAAATTTAGTCTATTACCGCTAGGGTCTAGTAATTCTAGTTAGTATAGGAGTGCTTATACTTCTTAACCTTAGTAAGCTCTACGCGAAGTCAAGCAGCGTCCGCCTCTATCTAAAGGAGTACTAGATACTTCTCGCGCTTCTCGCGCTAAATAATCTTCTAGTCTTCTTTAGAGATAAATAAACTATACTCTATATAAACGTATATATAAGAAGTATAGTACCTAGAGCTTATATCTATAAAATAGTAAAGCTTTAGCTTCTAATAACGACTATACCTAGATAGTATCTCTAAACCTTAAGATCGAATTTCAGCGGCTCGGGATTAATAATAATTAGTTAAAGTAGACTTCGGCACCTTTAGTATATTAGTTTAAGAAATTAAATAGAAAGGGTTATAACCTAATAGGTTAAGTAGAGGCGCTTATCTTTATACTCTAAATTAACTATACCGCGTTATAATAATAGGGGCTAAGAAATTATTAGAATAATAACCTTAAAGAGAGAGATAATATTATAAATAAAGATAAACTATAGAAAGATTAAGAAGTAGTAAGTAAGAAAGTATATAATAAGACTCTAAAGGTTAAGCTAACGCGTAGAGTAGGATTAGGTTAGTAATTATATAATCTTAATCCCGCTAAGATTAGTAGATTCTAGGAGTAAGTAATAATTCTAGAAGTAAGTAATAATCCCGGGAGTAAGAAGGCTTAGTAGGATTAGAACTAGAAGAAAATGAACTATATAGATCTAGAAGATCTTTCTTATATTTTAACTCTTTATAGTTAAGTCTCTTATTTAGTTTATACTCTTAGATTTACTTTACCAAATTAATAAATATAAATAGTTATTTAAGTTACTTTAAATTAGTTAATATTAGAATACTCTACTCTTAGGTAGTTAACTCCTATACTCGAACCTTCTAAATACTACCTACGGTAATACTACGATATATCACCCTATTCTTATACGGATTAGGCTTAGGTAAGTATACCACCATTAATAATTAGGTTAAAATCGAACTATTATAAACTTAGAATCCTATTAACTATATACGGTAATAGAGAACTCTTAGAGCTATTAGACGACTACGTAATATTATCTAATAGATTATTACTTTACCCTAAAGGATATACCGGTTTAAAGAAGTATAAAAGACTCTTTAGGGTAAGAGATAGACATTAGGTATTAAGCCGTAGATTAAGAAGTTAATACTTAGTAACGCTATCTAGTAGAACTCTACCTTTAATATAATTATTTAGGCCCTTAAATTAATAGACGCTATTAATTAATTTATTAATACTAAAGGACTGCGTAAGAAGAGGAGGCTAGTTAAAGACTATAGCTAGCTTACCTAAGGGGTTCTTTAACACCCTCTAAGTATTAATAATTAGGCTGTCTTTATTTCTTATAAATAGCTACTTACCCTATTAGCTAACGTTACCCTTTAACTATAAAGTAACCCTTATAGTAGGTAGGGGCTCTTTATTAATATTAGCTATATCTTTCTATTAATAGAATTTATTCTTAGCTACTATAAGACGACCCGAGCTTCGTACGCCGTAAGGGGCGATAATATTATAGCTAGTATAATTTAAAGAGCTTAGGAAAAGGCTAATAACTATTATAAGAAGCTTAATAGCTTACCTATATATATAGCGGCGTTAATCCTTAATCCCTAGTTAAAGCTTTAATATATTAAATTATAATAGGGTAATTACTATAAGAGCTAGACGGCCCGGGTATAGAAGTAAGTGGAGAAGCTCTAGGAGTGTAATTATAAGAAGCTATCTTTACCCTTATAAGCCCCCCTATAAGCTTCTCCACTATAAGCTTCCTTATAGGGATTAGGGATATTACTACCGGCCACCTAGTTAAGTACTAACTACTAGATCTATATAATGCGCGCATTTCAGGCTAGCCGGAGTAATAAAAGCTTAAGCGGCAAAGATAAGCTTATAGAGTATCTAGAAGAGAAGTAGGTACCCCTTATAATAAGCCCTATTAAGTATTAGCTTAGTAGCTATATTATTAAGCGATAGCCCCGACTATCCTATATAGTAATTAATATCTTTACTATCCCTACTATAAGCGCCGAACTAGAGAGGATATTTAGTTTAGCTAGAGTACTTATTACGAAGCGTCGAAATCGATTAAAAGACGACGTAATTAAAGCTTATAAGTGCCTCTTATTATAGAATCGATTAGGGATTATTTAAATTAGCGGGAAAGAGGGGGTGTAGCTTAACTAGATAGATAATAGTAATACTAGCTAGCTAGAGGGTAATAAGGGCGACGAGGGCGATGATGAGGGTTCTCTATCACTATTCTTAGCGTATAAGAGAGCCTAGGATAGTACTACGTAGTTTGCAATTAAATTTAACCCTACTAGAACGTTTATAGTAATTCTTCAAAGCTTAACACCAAGCCTAAAGTATCACCGATTACCCGATTAGGAAGGACCCCTCTGGGGCCTTTAATATTGCCCTTGAAATAAGCTTTATGTAAGGCCTATCTAGGTATAGCCAATCCACTATACAAAATCTATGGATATCCAGCGATCCATGGATTTTGGATCTATAGATTGGATTTCGAAATTTATCTATCCATTGAGAACACTGTATGTCGAACGCTCTTTCATTCTGTCGTGCAATCTGAGATGCTATTATGCCTAGTAGCAGATCCATTGTTAGTAGCAGAGCTCTCGCGACCCTGACTAAGCACGTACCTAGTAATGACTCTGGATTCTGGCTGTTGGCATCCTTGTAGTCGCAATAGTAATATGCAACTGCTCTTTTGCTACCGGCGTACTTTATGCACTCATCAATAACGAGTGTCGAGAGTACCGATTTCCCAGCTCCAGGGATTCCGCTCAGCCAGAGGCACGAACCTGTCTCCTTGAGCCATTCCTGAAAAGTTTGATCCCCAGTAAGCCAGAAGCCGGTGGTTGGGTGCCGAAGCTCCTTATTGATGTCGAGATTTCTCGTGGGATCAATAGAGAGGAAGAACTTCAGTATCTTGCTACGCTCCTGCGTGAGATGAATCCGGGTTTCTAGCTCGTTCCGTTGTCGGAGAAGTCTGTGTACGCCCGCTAGCTCGTCCTCGATGTTTTCCTGTAACGACAGTGACTTCAACAACGTGTACATGCTATCCGCAGAAAGAGCAATGGCAAGTGTGTCTCTGCACATCCGAATCCCACTAATGAGCTCTCGAGTCTCCGAAGATTTGTACGGCCAGGTGAGCTTGCGGAAGGATGTCTTTATCTTCGAACTCGACTCAAAGTCCAAGTCCGACAGACTTTTCTTTATCCGATGAAGGAGACTGAGACAATTGTTGACATGGTCTAACCGAACTGTGGTGTTGTGCAGTGGATCATGTTCCAGCTCCCTCGCGACGATTTGAACGTTGTGGATGATGCCCGTCAGTGCTTCAAGTTCTCTCTTCATGTCAATGACTTCCTTCTCCGCATGCTTGACAACCCGGGCGTAACGGTAAACAAGTCGAAAAACTGCATCCCCAACTGAAATCAGGCCCGCTATTGAGCCTGCAATGGATAGTGCTTCTGCCATCGTGATCGCCGGAGGTCAATATTGCTTTGCTTTGAATATTTGGTGAGTCTGGCTCTTGAATGTGTAGCTGTGACTGAAGTTTGGAACGCTACCAAAAGTTTCGTTTCATGAGTGCGAGGTGAAGGGAGTTAAAGTTGTGCGGCGTCAGGCTGAGCGGGGAAGATCCAGGCTGCATTGCACCTCAGCCAAGGTCCCGCATACAGCTCACTCACCGGTCACCGGTTATCGGATAGACCCCACGGAGAAGATAGATGATGCAATGAGGCTAGTGATTTGATACCAGAGTCCGTCGATTCGCGGTATAAGGCAGAATAAGACGCATTGTGGTGTTTCGTCTGGAGTCATTCAGGATATACGAAGGCTGTAATCAGAGCAGGGTGGCAGTTAATACCTGCGGTAGGTATTTTTCTTGAACTCAGCACCAGTGCAGTTTTTGGGCCATCGTCGGTGGTGGTAAAGGTTGTTGTGCGGTGTTGGCAGACTTGCTCCACGGAGCGTCATGTAAGTTAATTTTCTTACTACTCTCTCTTTACAGCGGCGAAAATGCGCTGAGGAGATGTACAGGGGTCCTCCTACACAAAGGCTCGCTCACCCATCACTAGATGAAAGCTTGGTATGAACAGAAAGTAAGGCCCACAGTGTAGTCTTCGTCCTTTGGGGTGGCAGTCGGTGCTTAAAGTGGAGCACGGATGGTCCGAGCTTTAGATGACGTGAAGCTTGGAAACTTCGACTTCTGAGGTTTGTTCTCACAGTCGGCAACACCACGCACTACGGAGCTGCTCGCGCAAGCGGTCACAGAGTGGCCAATCTCGGATCACAGACTTACGACTTTGCGGATCCCACTAAAGTTGCACGATGAACTTCAACAGCAGCTCGGCAGCGATTCTCTCATTGAGCGGCAAGATGAACCCACCCACGGCGAAAAGCAAGAGGGGCCCCACGGTCCTCATGACGGACACACGTGATGCGAATGCCCGCCCCCGAGAGCAGCTACAGCGGCAGAATACAGGGCAGGTCCGCCAGGGCGCAAAGCTCATCTCCGTGGACAACATCCTCCAGTATGCCTCCGACATCCCGTCGCAGCAGCGCCGCGGGCCGCCCGGCCAACGCCCATTGATGCACACGCGCACACCCAGCGGCCGACACCCGCTCGACCCTAAGCTCTCCGGTCGCCTTATCCCCGCGCATATGCCCTCGCGAACCAGCAAGCTCAGCGAGAAGCTCGTCCTGCTCCCAGAAACACAGGACGAAGACGACGAAGACGAGAAGGGAGATTTTGAGGATGACGAACATGAAGGCCCGCCTACGGACGAGGCTCTAGCGAAGCGAACTGCCAAGGGAGGCCCCAAGGACAAGAGCTATGCAGAGCGGTTACCGAAAGCGAAGCGCGCGGAGAAGCTGTCGAGGGTCACAGCATATTGTACTGCGCAGGCGTTTAAGATGAAAAGTACGGCTGAGTTTGTCAAGACACAACATCATGCGCGGACGAAGCTATATGATGACTGTCTGTACTGCGTCTACCACCTGCCATTGTTGCCCGGAAGCGATGGGTACAGGGTGCGCAGCAGTCCCGCGCTGAAGAGCCCGGGAGGAAAGACAGTGCTGGACGAGGAGATTGAGAGAAATGAGAGCCGGGAGCACAGCGAAGGATACTTTGAAGATGAAGAGGAATACAGCATCCCGCATAACGATGAAGGAAGTCCAGCTCGGAGCCCGCAGCGCTACGAACGAGACCGCTCTCCCTTACGAGACAACGACCATCCAAATCGCATCGCGCCCAATGCGCTCACTTTTGGTGAACTCTTCGTCTTTTCATACGGCGTAGCCGTCTTCTGGAACTTCACCGAGAAGCAAGAAAAAGACATCCTTGCGGATCTTACCTTCAGCACCAACGCTAGGACCTCCGTCCCACTCAACCTAGCCACACGCCCTCTCCCAGAAGCGGATTTCGAAACGGAAGAGTTCCACTTCGAATATAATCCTGAGATCCAACGACCAAGAGTGTACAACGACATGATTACGCTGAAGAGTGGTGATCATATGATCAAGCTTGCCATGAGCCATGCCATCGCCCAGAGTACGAAGCTAAGTCTGTTTGAGGAGGGTATGAGTCGGACTATGTTGGCGGCGCAGTATGTACCGAGGCGGCTGGCGTTGACGGGGAAATTGGGGATGAGGAGGACGGATGTGGTCAAGATGATTGGGCAGTTGTTTACGAGCCGGGTGGATGTTAATCTTTGTAAGTCACCTCCAGCCCTGTAAAGCAATCTTCATACTGATCGTTGTAGCATCGAACATGCTCGACACGCCCAACTTCTTCTGGGACTCAGAACCCACGCTCCATCCGCTCTACACCGCCGTCCGCGAATATCTCGAGATCAAGCCACGCATCCAGGTCCTCAACGAACGGTGCCGCGTCTTCCTCGACCTGGGCGAGATCCTCTCCGACAGTATCAGCGACAAGAAGATGACGCGCATTACGTGGATCATCATCGCCCTCATTGTCATCAGCATCTGCGTTACGTGCATGGAAGTCTTGCTCAGATTCGCTATATTGCAAGGGAAGGGGAGAGCGGTTGATGTAGGACAGCTGAGGAAGAGCGCGGTTGCAGGGCCCAGCTTGCTGTTCGGACGTTCGGTGGTTTGGGGTGTGGGGAAGGTGAAGGGTGCGCTTGCTTGAGTTCCGCTCTGACTGGTGCGAGAGAAGGCAGTGTATACTGAGGTGGGGTCGGTGGTGGTTTTGTATTCCATCTCACGTGCGCGACTTGTAGACGCGGAAGTGCTGCTATTTCTTTGGTCGGTCTTTCGATTCTGCACAGCGAAGGCGTTCTGGCACAGTATGCATGTGCGGTACAGTCCTTGAATGCTACAAACTCATTTCTTCTTGTATAGAGCATTTCCGTCTCAGCTCCGTACCGCCTTTCCCTACCCGTTCCGCAGGCATGCTTAACCTAGAACAAGCCCAGATCGTTTTGTTCCACGGCGAGCCTTCCCTCCAAAACAGACTTCTTTGAGCCCCAACATCAAACACCCGACTCAGCCCACCTCTCCTCTCCATCCACCAACCCTGTAAAGCGGTGCCTGCGCGCGTTGCTGCTCGTATCAGATCTCGCGCCGCGCACGCGCATCGATTGGCCACGAGGTCTCGGCGGTCAAGCACGTCAACGCGGGAGCGCACGAGCCAACCAAGCGGACGGTTTCCGGGGTGAGCGCCGTAAACATCAACACTGCAGGCTGCGCGCACTTTTATTCGAACCACATCCACGCGCCCCTCCGATTCATCCACCGATTGCGCGAACTGCTCGACTCAATTCAGACCGCAATTCAGCATCGGGATTTCTATCTTTGACATTAGGCACTTGTGGACTGAAGTCTGAAGGAACGAAAACAGGGCTCTTGTCGGATCTTTGAGAAATTGGCCTGCGACTTTGCTCTAGAAGAATCGAGAACGCGAGATCAAGACATCACCATGGCTCTCGCAACCGGCACCCGTGCAAATGGCGGCAACGCGACAGTTGCTCAGCGGTAAGTCCACCCTATCGTCCTCCCCCATCCAAACACTCGCTAACTCCCCCCCCCCTCACAGTCTCCAAAAGGAGCTCATGGACATAATGACACACCCCACCCCCGGCATAACCGCCTTCCCCGACGACGAGAACATGTCCCTCTGGACCGCGACCATCGACGGTCCCACCAACACACCCTACGCCTCCCTCATCTTCAAGCTCAGCATGGAATTCGGCGACACATACCCGTACGCTCCTCCCACGGTGCTCTTCAAGACGCCCATCTACCACCCGAATGTGGATATGAGCGGGAGGATTTGTTTGGATATCTTGAAGGACAAGTGGAGTGCGGTGTACAATATCGGGACGGTGTTGTTGAGTTTGCAGAGTCTGCTGGGAGAGCCGAATAAGTGAGTGTATTTCCTGATCACAGAGGAAGAGTGCGCGGAGTTAGGAATTGAGTAAACAATGCTAACGTCGTTTGTGTAGTGCGAGTCCTCTCAACGGCCAGGCTGCCGAGCTCTGGGAGAAGGATCCCACCGAGTACCAGCGTCTCGTGCTCGCGCGACACAAGGCGCCCGAGGAGCTGGACGCTGGCGGTCTCTAGACGACTTTCTACCCTACGACCTTCTACTCCTCTATGACTCCCCTCAATACCTTGGCGACCTGGACCGGAGGCTGCGTTGCCGTTCATGCGATCTCTTCTCGGGCAATGCATGGCGTAGTTCGCTCCTGATTTACACTTCTCACTGTTCAGCAACGCGGCTTCTACATCCCTACGACCTCCCTCTCGGTCTCGTCTTCATCGCTCGATCTCTTTTTCCTCAACTTCCTCGGCCGGGCGGAGTTTGTACATTTGGCATGCATAGCGGCGGTCGGGCATGGCGTGGAGTCATGATGGGCATTTGGAGCGTGGTGTTTCCGGGAGACTTGATGCGTTCGCTACTGTGGCATTGGTAGGGGTAATGCCGGTGCTTGGAACGTAGGACCTCTGGATAGCCAGCTTGCGGATACCTCTTCTTTGATTCTAGGAATGGCACTGTTTGTATTCGATCGTTTGTGCACGCACGCATGTTTCCATGGCGAGACTGCATGAAGACTTCGGTAATTGTTGTCCAAAAACGATCGCCCGATTTGGCAATTTTGCGTCTGGCTGGATTGGGCGCTCATCTTCACGAGTCGACCACTGCGCGTACTGCGCACCAAACAACCCACTCATACATTCCGCAAAACAGTTGTCGAATCCAAACACTTCCTGGCACGCACGGCATGTTCGCCCGCCCACCCCAGCGCAGCAAATGCAGCCCAAGCGATCGTCGCTGTACGCCACGGGCGATCTCCACACGCCACTGCCGTCAACCCAGCCCTTTGTGCAATCGACATGACGGCCCGCACGTCAGAAGATCGCTCTTTCGCAGCGATCGTCGAAGACTGTTCCACCCACGTCAAGATTAGATAAACGCAAAATATCTCCAATACTCCTACTTTCTACTTCACCGCTGAAACGCTGACATGGTGGAGTAAGCGGACGTGCGCGTAGTGTAGGCAAACTATGGACTGCCATAATTAGACTAGGCAAAGTCAGGGCAGGGTCCGTATCGGTGTCTGTATTTGGGAGAGTATGCAGCAGTAGGTATGAGGTAGCGGCATTGGCTGCCGTACATGCGCATGCCTCGGGTGCAACGCAATATCCGGAAGGTCAAGATAGATAGCATCGAGTGATACGAAAAGCAGCAAAAAGCAACGCATCCGCCGGTGCCTTGCCAGATTTCATATGCGAAAGATGGTGGGCACGGGATGCGCCCGAAAGGGAAGGAAGGATGGGTTCCTGCAGCACGGCGCAGAAAGGCCGTGGTGGGGAAATAGCAAGACACCGTGGACAATATGGCAGAATGCGTATTGCGACTCTGGTGCGGGCGTGCTGGCGCACCGAGGGTGGGGAAATAGCTTATAGTGGTCGTACGTAGTCATCGATGCAGAGAACAATATAGCAAAGGAGATAATATCAGAGGCGGTTGCTAGATGCCGCCGGGACGATGTGCGGGAAATCGCGAGGCGGACGATAGATCAGCCTCAGGGACCGAGCGAAGCGCCTCCATTAATATAAATCGCCATGTCGGCAGCGACCAAAACAGATCTACTTCCGCGTCTGCATTGCAGCTCTACAACGGGCGGCACATTAGCAGGTGGGCGAGGCCATTGAAAAGCAGGGTAGCAGCAAGGCGTCCGGCTGGGTGTACAGCACGTATGTACGGTTCCTGCATCGCCCGCCGTAGTACGAGAGTGGAGTCGTTGGACAACAGTCGTGTCGCCTTCGGTGTTCCTTGGAGCCCAGTGGATTTGCTTGTCTGCCCTTGTGATGTCGCTCTGGTGGTACTTCATCTATGTACCCCGCGGCGGTCCATGTCAAGGTTAATATGGGAGCGCACGGGGTCCGGGGTGGAGAGATTGCGGTGCAGAAGGGTTCCAGAAGGTTGGAAGACGTCACATGCACTGGCAGACGCCTCGTTTGCTCGTGCAGTGTCGACGGTCGATTGCCCCGCTGCAGCCGCGTTTGGATGCGAGGGGTGGTGCGCTGGCCAGAAAGGGTTTGTCGATGAAGGTGCAGTCAAGGGACGCGTTCATGCAGGTCAGCGGCTCGTCGCTCGTCGTCGCTCGTCTTTTGCTGCAGGTGGATGGACCACGAGCATGCTCGTCTGGCTGCAGGCGTGGTTACTCATGCACACGCAGCGTAACGAGATGGAATGGACCGCAACGCCGGCTAATGGTGATGCAATCAGAGTGGACGAGTGGACGTGGAAGCGAAGCGATGCGATGGCGCATTATTCCGTTCCGAATCGGTTTTCTAGTCGTCGCTAGTGCGTCTTTTGGGACGGCGGCGCAGGAGGGCGAGGCGTTTTCTTTGGGGTGCGTGATGGGACGAGGGCCGTGGGGCTGCACAGCGCGGATGGGCAGCTTGCCCACGGTGCTGACGCAACTGTCGGATTCGACACTGGTGACATGGCCGGCAGGCTTCGTCAGCAGCGCCGTCGTCGTCGTCGTCTGCAAAGGCGGGCGATTGAGGTTGTTTGGCGGCGGGTGCTGGTGGGTGGTTCCGCGCAATGCGGGGCTGGGAGCGAGCGGGCAGGGGGACTGGACAATTTTAGGACGGAATTAGTGGGCTCGCGGTCCCTGTGCCCGTGGCTGCAGGCCGTGGCGCCCCCAAGCACAAGCAGCTGCGCTAGCCACCACCGCCCTTTGGCTGCGAACCGCCCTCCCGGATGACAGAGACGGGTGACGCCGCTGCTGGCCCGCCATCGGCTGGTCAGATGGCCTCGCCCCCAGGGAGAGTGCCTCGTCGCAGCCGCGCAGCAGGCAGAGCGCGCGAGAGAGCGAGAGACGGAAGAGGGAGCAGGCTGGAGACATGACCCTCCCCTACCGGATCCTCGGCCTCAAACGGGGCACACGGGCGCGCATGCGAAACAGGCACGCCAGCCCACGCCCGGGCTGGCTGGCGCGAAATAGCCAGGATTACAGGGCCCGGCAGCCAAATTCCGCCGCCGCTGTCGACTGTTAGACGCGGAGCCATTTGTTGCGAGCAGGCCTGCCACGAGTGGCCCGCCGCGCTGCTGCTGTCGCTGCTGCTGCTGCTGCTGCTGCTGCTGCTCCTCCTGCTCCAGCTGCTGCTCGAGCGCCAGGCACACACGTCGCGGCTGCGCTGGCCGCACGGGACGGCCAGGTCGGCGTGGCTGTACTTGTAGGTGCGGAATGGCGGTAATGCCTTGCAGGTGCAGGGCACAGATTGGGTCGGGGGGGTAGCACGAGGCCTGGCGTACTGGTGTACTGGCGTAATCGCTCTAATCGCATATGCCTCGACCGCCCGCGTCCGGCACCACCGCCCTCACGCATGCATGCACGCTGGCCCAACACCACCGCCCAGCTGTCTGCCACGCCTGCCCTCCCAAGTCTCCGCACTTTTCACTCCCCCCACCCGTCTGTACGAGAAGCTGTGCGTGCGTGTGTGTGTCTATGTGTGTGCGAACTCGGTGCGAAGAATGAGAGAGTCCCCCGCCCTCCCATTCTTTTCGTGACAGCCAATCGTTTCAGCACCGTACCTTGACACCCGTGCACGCTGCTCGCTCGATTCCGGACCACCGCGCTATGACAGTCTGACCTACCTTGTCTGACCGTCTTCCGAGCTGCGAGTCCTCTTTGTTCGTCCCTCCCTCCCTCTCACACACGTCCAGCACTCCAGAAGCTCTGTGACGGGCCCCGCATAGCCCGATCCAGTGCGTGCCGTAGAGTGCCTGGGTGCTCTCTCCATGCATCATTTCCCTTGACGCCATCTGGGTGCGAGACCGCAACCTCGAACCACCGTCCTTCTCCACCAGCCGCCAATCCACCCGCAATGGCCGCCGCTCTGCTGCCCACGGCCGGCATTGCCCTGCGTGGGGCTCCGGATAGCGACATAGGGTCCAGGGACGCCAGAACCACGCCCATCCAGGCCATGCACGTCGAGATGACCCAGGACCTCGTCGACGAGCTTCTCGAGAGCCTGAGGAGCGGGAAGCCGCCGCAGATCTTCTTCGGCCGCACTCCTGTACGTGCAAACAACCGTTGCCGAGCTCCCTTGCGCCTGTAGACCAAAGTGCTGCTCGGCTTGTTGCTGGTCGCAGGCGAGGAATGGAGCACCCCGGCTAACGACTCACAGCAACTCCGCTACGCCGAGAAGACGCACCCGCTGCAGACGACCTCCGAGAGCAGCAGATATGAACTGTACCATGCCAGCGGGGCTGGCAGCGACGACGCCCTCGACTTCACCAGCCTGATCAACCACAGCTTGATCGTGCAAAAGGCCCAGGTGGTGACGGCGGGCGTGGACACGGCCCTGGAGCAGCTGAAGAACAGCATGGCGGCCATCTCAGAGTTGAAGCAAGCCAACAAGTATGCCTCCCCGGTGTCCCTGGCTGCCCCTTCTGGCATCGAGACAGCTTGCTGCTGTCGGTCCGCATTGCGTAGACCTACCACCGTAGCTTGATGAGCCATAGACTGACAATTGCTGCCCCGTAGAACCATCGTCGGCACGGCTGGTACTCCGAACCACACACCCGGCCACCGCCGCGTTCCCTCCAAGGGATTCGTACCTGCCCATCTCGCTCCTTCCGCCGCCGGCTCGCCGCTGCTGAGTGTCCCTTCCTCGCCCATGGCCAAGCGAACAGCCCCAACCTCGCAGCCCGGCGGCTCTCGTGACGTTATCCTGAATGCTCTGCGTGTTCCACTCATCCACCTCCTCGCCGTGCAGCACTCGACAGAAGTCCATCTTGCCGAAACATGCCGCACCTCGCTGGTCAACGTGCGAGACTTGCTTCCCAAGATAGCCAAGCACTCTTCAGACGACACGGAGAAGTGGCAGCTTACCGACAAGTCATTTCGTGAACTCAACCCCTACAAATTCCCCTACAAGTCCACCGATGACCGCGAGCAAGCAATCAACAACGCAATCAAATCGTATGACCGCCTACGCCTTACCAAGGACGACAAGCTTTGGCAGATACTGCTACCGCGTGAGGAGCGCGGTCGGGGCAAGTGTCTCTCACGTCTGAATGTGAAGGCACCGGACCCGAAACCCGCGAAGCCTTCGACACCGCTACACAAGATGCCGAAGCTGAATGACAAGAAGCCCGCTGCCAAGAAGCAGGACGATAAGAAGAAGGAAGTGAAGGACGGGGAACCCAAGCCCAAGAAAGTAGTAAAGGAAAAGGTGGTGAAGCCAGTAAAGTTGGTGAAAGAGAACACTGTGAATGGGAGCACGCCTGCATCATCCACACCCAAGGTCACCGCTACCGCACCCTCCAACCGATACACCCCCACCGACACTGGGAAAGTTCGCGCTAAGAAAGCAGCACCTGCCGACAGCACCTCATCGCCTCGCGTCAAACCCAAGATGTCCTCTCGTGACCTTCACCGAGATCGTCATCAAAGACCTCAAAAGCCCGCCATGCCTGTCAATACCAAACCGAAAAACCCGTCTCCTCTCTCTGCATCACCGCCCGTAAATGCCAGCGATTTCGAGGACGCTCATCCTGTACACAAGGCGCTCTCTGCCGGCCCCTCACCTGCGAAGACACCCGGCCACTCGGACCGCTCGCTCAAGCGCAAGGCCAACGAACTCGACAGCGATCTTCACAACCACAGCCTCGCCGTCAAGAAGCCGCACGTCGACCGTGCCACGCCGAACCGCACTCCCGCCAGCACCAACGGCCGTCTTAATGGAAACACCCCTTCTAGCACCAACTCCCTGAAGCGCAAGTCCGACGGGTCCTCTAGGTCCTCCAGCTCCTCCACCCCAAATACCAAGATCCGCAAGGTCACCAGCATCGACATCTCCCTTGCATCCCGCTATCCGCACCACCCACAGACGTCTCCCGGCGCTTCGTCTTCCTCTACCACCTCGCCTTCAATACCGAGCCTCAGTTTCCGCCAGACCGTCGAGCTGAGCCAAAGGTTCCAGAAGTATTACAAGAAGTACGAGGATCTGTACTGGCAGTTGACTGAGTCGGAGTCGGCGCCGACGGAGGCGCAGAGGAATGATTTGTTGAAGATGCATAAGAAGCTTGAGGAGATGAAGAGGGAGATCAAGGCTGGTGCGGGTGTGCACCGTTGAAAGAAAAGTTGAGACGACTATCACAAAGCACACCTACATCACTACTACATCACTACTACAATCCCGACGATGTCGGCCGGACAGGTTGGACATCCGACTGGTGTTGGAGTAATTGGATTTTTCATATGGGATCATTTTGGACGGCGGTGCATTGGGGTCATCACATCTCCCTTACTTTTCTATTTGCATACAAGCACGAGTTTTGCTGTCTTGGGGTTAATTGCATATTGGGATGGAGTTTTACTTTGGTTTGGTACGGTATGCTAAGGCACACAAAACATGTTCAGAGGGCTACATCCCGGATGACTGTGCACGATTGAATATGATGCATTAAAATATCAAACAGTTTGCAGCCGCATGGTAACGTGTATGGGTGTGAGATGGGGATATTTTTATTTGGATACCTATATAGATGTGGGACTGAGCTTATCCTGTACGACAGCACTAAAACCCGAATCGCAACACATGAGTCAAACGACATCTACGACTCTTCCTTATCCACAGCAAACTTTTTCAGATCCTCCATCTTCACCCTCTCCAGCGCCCGTGCATTCGTCGCTCTGAGCACCACCTGGGGCACCTTCTTATCCTCATCCCCCGTCCTCGCATCAAACGCCTCCTTCCAGCGCGCTACACACAAACACCACTTGCACCCCTCTTTGACGCCCGCCTGACGCAGATCGTTGCCGCGGCTGGCACTGAAGTCGAGGACTATTCGGAGGGGGGTACGATTAGCAGGGATTTACGGAAAAGGAGATCGGAGTTAGGGGTTTGGGATGAGTTCTGCGATCAAGTTTGAGGCCGCTTACATTCGTTTGTAACGATGGACGCGACGCTGTGGTTGCCGACGTCAGATGGAGGGGCTTCGCAGTAGCCGGTGCGCATGTAGCCTGTTAGGGGGCGGGTGCCGTGAAGGATGAGGGGTTTGCTGAAGACTGGGGCTGTTAGTTTGGAATTATAATATCGTCGTTCTCAAGTGATGCGTGAGGTCGGTGGGAGTTATGACAGGGGTGTGAGGAGCGTATGGGCTGTGAGAGCGCGCTATGTATAGAAGACGAGCCTAGGGGTGCGCGGACGATCGTTGCTGCGCAATTGCAGTGCAGCTGATGCCGTCGTACCCGGTATCAAGTCGACCGGATCCCACACATGGCCGCATCCAACGCTCGCAAAGGCGAAACGAAAATTCCGGGAAGTAAAGAAGACGGGAGCGAAAACGTTTCATTCTTTCTTTCCCGGGAGTGTGTGGGCGATGTTTCATGCAGATTGCTCCCCTGTGACAGTGATGACGGTGCCTGAGATGTGCCTGGAAACAGGGACAGGGGTTTGAACGTCGGAGATGGTGCACGGGAGATGCCGCGGTTGGACCGGGGCCGGAATTGCAGGGCGGTGGTGTTGGATAGATGGGTGGATGCGGAGGAAGGTGTTGGGCGGGGTTGTTGTTGTTGGACGGATCATTGGGAGGATTGAAAGGAATGTTGATGTCTTGTATTATGCTGTGCTGTGCTTGTGCAGTGCAACTCACCATTTCGCTCCATCGTTTCCTGCGTCTGCTCTTGCGCTTCGTCTTTCTGCGTCGGTGCTGACGGTCTTCCTTTGGGGCGCTCGAGTCTGATCTGGACGTCGTGCACCTGTGCGAACTTCCTGCGTGCGATGCGAGTGGTGAGATTTCCGATTCCAAGGATGGAGGTGAGAGAGCGCATGGGCGGGGAAGGGGGTGTGGAATTCAGTTATTCTCGTGCGAAGTGGTGATGCGTCGAGTTGTGCATGCGCGCGGGATCTAAGGGTCGTGATGACGTTATGTCAGCGCATGTAGGGCTGAATGGAGATGACGTTTTGCAGGGATGTGCGCGGTTAGACGGTGCGGATCGGAGGGTAGGGGTGCGGGGGAATCGGGCGTTTTTGGGTCGCGTGTCGGAGGCGTGGGGGTAGGTGGATGGCGCTGATTCAATGCACAATTCTAGTGATTTCGATCGTATAGAGATGAGTACGTGGGTTTGAATTGGAATGGGTAGATTGAAGTGGGTTCGCTTCTTTTTGCGCGTTAAGCTTACTGTTTCGGGAAGGATGAAGTTCCGAGATCTACGACTGCGTACAACTTGACGTTGAGTACGAAGTCGCAGTCTGCAAAGCCCATCTACAATGATTTCGGGGCGTCTTGTTTGTATCAGAGCTTCTTATTCCTGCGATCGCGACGCTGTTCGTAGCCTTATACTATGGGTTAGATTGGATTGGGGGACCAGCGAGAACGCGGAGTCTTTGGAGCATTGGGAAGAAATTTGAAAATCCGCACGACCTGCTCTTTGCCTAGCTAAATCAATTGGCTAACTTGAGGCTCGATGTGCTATTGTCCAATTCTCGAGAGCATTGAGGTCGGGTAGTATCGATGACCACGGAGCGAGCGCACAACAATAAACGCTAGCGCGAGCATCGCAATCCGATGACCCAGCGCAGTTTTGAATAAGTTACTATCTCGTGATAAACGCCACTAATTCTTCCACTTTACCTCCACGATTTTGCTAAGAAATGCATACCTAACCTACTATGTCGATCACTTTCTGCTTCCACACCACACACACACAGCAATCACACCCACAATGCCGACCCGACTATCCGAAACAATCAAAACCATACCCCCAAGCATTGACCTCTCCCCACAATCCCCCACCTCCTCAACACACTGCCCTCACTCTACCACGACTCTTTCCCAATACCACACCGTCTCAATTGTCTTCGCCGACGCTAGTCGGCCTTGATGCTTGCGTTTTCGATCCTGTTGATTGTGCTTTTGCTATTTGACGGGTTACCGAGGGGTGGTGGAAAGAGGAAGATTGGGAGTGCATGATGTAGCTAGCGAATTGGTGAAATCGGTATGGCAGCGCGGAGGTTTGAGGGCGTCGGGAATATAGATTATCACGCAACTCATGGTGAGGCCAGGGCGTCGAGGAAGATTAGGCTGAGCTTTGTGTCGAATGGTGATGGGAAGAGAGTTGCAATGTCGAGCCAAGGTCGTAGCGCATATGCGACACGGCAGAGTCATCTCCCATATCCTTGATACAGAACATACCCTATTATGTGTCGTCTTCCTCACTTGACTCTCCATGCACCAGCCTCCTCTCCAAACTACACCTCAACACCCTCTTCTCCTTTGCAAGGCCAAACCCCTTCAGGCGATCATCTTCCCGATCCCAATACACCGCCCAACCCATGCCACCACCCTCTTCCTCGACAGCAACAAGACACTCCTCCCCGCACAGCGTCAGTCCCTGCTCATCATCTTCGGTCCAATCCCACGGCCCAATCATATGTTCAAGTGCGTCGTCGCGGGGTCCGTACTTCAACTCTCGTGTTTCCTTGTCCGCATATATCCAGTTTAACTTTGGCTTCTTGCGTCTCTGTTTTGGGTTCGATAGATCGGGAGGTATTGTGCTGACAAGGCCGAGTATCGCGGGCGCGGGAATGGGTCGGTGTGGGAGGTCTTCGGTCGGAAAGGGGAGATAGAAGCCGGTGAAGGGATGTGGTGGTGCGCTACCGTCTGGGTTGTCCTTCGGGAGGTTGGTGCGGAAGTCTTTGGGCCACAATCGTAGCTATAGGCACATTCATTAGCGGTCTGGTGGAGATTAGCAGGGTAGGATCGCTAACCTTGCGGTCCTTCAGTACCACAATGGCATCGTGGACATCTTTGCGTTTTGATGACTGCGCATCGCAAAAGACGTCGAGGTAGAAGGGTGTCTGGCGCTCTTCCGACTCTGCATCTTCGTCGAGCACACCCTGCTGGTGGACGGCTTCGGAGGCACCGATGACTGTGGGGATTGCGGTGAGGGTCAACAGATCTAGTAATACCATGTCGCTATCTCTTGTAGGTATGCAAAAGCTTGGGCGCGCACTAAGCCACGAATCTCAAAAGGGATGAAGACTTGTTCGGTCGCATGCGCGTTGTTGTGGAAGCGACAACCCAAGCGTGATGCTGTCATAGGCCACCAAAGCTCAGACCAAGAATGCGGGGTGAACCACCTCTCCTTACGCGCTAACAAGTCGATGTACAAATGTACCAGGGGGTGTGAAAGCCCAAGAAAGTTCCAACCGCATACCTATTGACAGGCGCATCACCAACGACGACAGTCCTCCGCAAGATCCCAGCTTCGGTAACAATAGTCATCCCATGGGCGATCGGCGAGGCCCCTGCTCCAAACACCGATATCTTCGAAGTCGACAATGTAACTGGTGTAAGATGTCAGCTAGAGCGCATTGCAATCAAAAGTGTGAAGCATACCATCTGCGCTCTTCTTTATCCCAAATGATGTTGCGCAGAGCGCAGTCGTGGGGGTTGACCTGGCATGCCCAGACTCCTCTAAATACTTATTAGCAGTCTGTTTAGTATACAAATCTCAGGTGGGGTTATTTACTCGAGTGCGTCCCGGAATGCAGCGCGGATATCATCCCTCTCTGCGTGGGAAAGGGCCCAGTACTCGTGGTAGTCGACTCGCTTCCCGGGGACCTTGGTCATGAGTATGAACACCATGTAACCCCACGGCATCATCTCTTCGCTCACATGCGAAAGCTCAGGCGACGAGTAATCTTCAGCAATAGCGAGAAGATGGGGTGTATGCTCGCAGTTCCATTCCCGGAAACGGTTCAGAGCACCGATTTCGTTGGCGGTAAACTCGTGTGGTACATTTACTGGATGCGTGGCGCAATACAGCTGCGCGCGGGCGTCCTCAAGGAATTCGCGGGCATTCGCAGACTCTGGCTCTTCTTTCAGCTGGGCTTCGCATTCTTGCACCCAGCTTTCCGCTTCACTATTCTCGTTGCCTACAATCCTACAGGTTGTGTTAGAACGATATGAAAGATGGCGAAAGGTCGGACACTTGCTGGTATTTCACTTTGGTAACAGCTTCCTCAACTCCGTTGTGTTCCTGGTCCGGATCCTCCAGGCAGGTGCATGCGAACACCTGGGTTGCTTCGTATGGAGGTTGCGTTTGCTGATACTTCGTTCTGGACAGCGCCCTCGTCAGCTTCCACAGCGAGCCGTCCCCGAAGCGAACAACGGCTCCCAAGAATCCTGCACCTTTGGCAGCCGGTGGGACTACTACCGGGAGTTCCTCCGCGGGGTCGGACTGTCTGGATAGCGTGTCGCAAAGGTCGTGGGCTGCCATTGTGCTCGACATATCTGGGTTGAAGGGTATTAGGGCAGGCGTGGAATGTGCGTGTGCGGTAGGGTAAGCTTGCGGGTGCGGAGACGAAGAGTCATAGTCTTGTATTGTGGTGTCATGACGCTGAGGGGTGAAAGTCAATGCTGGTGCTACAACAAGTGTGAATCACGACTGACGCGGAAGCACGTGAGCAGCTAACCTTTTTGCACTTAGCCATACTAGTCCTTTGGTTGGGCCACGACACTGAAGTACCTTTGTCGCTCCGCCATTTCGCGCCCATGTCCTCTTCACTTAGTCGTCTTTTAGTCGCGAATCTCCGCCTTTCCATACTCGGACGCCAACGTCATATCGAGTTCATCGCATCTCCAGCTCGGATCATACAATTCTCGTTCGATTCCACGCGATGTGCCATTGATCAAAGCAACCAGATTTTTTGCTTCCTCTCAGCTAGTTCACGCTTACTCCACAAGTATGGACCTGTTATGCGAGCGTCTCATCTGGAATATCTTACTGCTTGCCCGACCATGCCAGCTGGTCCTGCTGGTATTATCTCCCATACTGTCCCTATCGTCGGGTATTGCCGATTCTCCCAGAGTGTCTTTCCCATTTTCACCTCGATCGATCTATCTGCCTAGACATTCTCGATATTCGACAATCACGGCCACATCATATGCAACAATAGGGATCTTCAGGCATCGAGCCTGCCTAGCCATGACGCGCTCTATCGTGACAACACAATAGTATTTGCGCTACTCTGTAGATTGTACTTCTTATTACTTCTCTTCGTCTTCGTCAGGATTCTTTCCTTCTGACTTTCCACGCAAAAAATCCAAAGATCACCTATATTAAGAACCGAAAGTAATTAATGTTATCCCATGAACTCACACTCTATGTGCATGCACTTAATTAAGATACCAGATGGCTATAGCAGTGGTCCAGTTGAAGCAAAAGCCCTAACGTATTAGGCACTGAAAGATATCAGGACGTATAATCCAAAATCAGGAGGTAGCCTTGGAATATCACCAGTCCCGTGCTCTGTGTCTACTTATACTTCCATTCCAGATCTCTCGCTCCACCACTGAGTCGAATCTGACTTCAATCCTACACGAGAGATATTCACCGTCTCTTCCGACCACACAATGCAAAACACGCTGCGAACTCTGAGATGCCACCCAGTTTGCCGATAGATCATCCCCGCAACCCAACACCCACAAAGCTCAATGCCACGATCCCCGTCTCCGTCTGCCCTCCTTCACATCGACCTTCCACTTCTCAATCTCTGCCTCTCGGCACAACGCTACACCAAACCCCGCATCCTTCCCATCCTCACCCTTCTTCTGCTTTTCCCCACACATCTTTTGCTCTTCCGGTGCCAACTCTACTTCCACCACTTTAACATGTTTCTCTCTCCTTCCACCAAACGAGAACCTCCGCTCCTTCTTCACAGTCGGTGAAGCCGGAGTCGACTTGTGAGGGCCGTGAGGATCGTTATGTGGCATCGAGTACATCATCGTGTTCGGTGAGAAAAGGCGCTCAAGGACATGTGTTGTGTTCTCGGGGATGCTTGTTGAGAGGCGGCGGAGGAGGGATGATGTATGGGTAGGTAGTGTGGACGTTTGGTCATCGGTGGTAGTGTTCGGCGTGGGTTTGGGGTCATGCAATGTCATTTTGGTGGTTGTGTACGGTTTGGAATATGCGGTGGCGTAAGATGGGAAGTGTACTTTTGCGCTTGTATCTGGAGGTAGTGCTGAACTGTGAACCGAATATCACGACAACCACTGGCCTATACCACACCTTATACTCACCTATCCTCCGTTGTCAAGCGCCTCCACTTCGATTGTGGAGTGATCCGGTGCGATTAGGCCTAGCAGTGACTTGGCATGACTGGGCGATACTGCAAGGGCAACCAAGTCAGACCTCGATAACGAGTCTTGCTATTTCACCTCTTGAAAGTCGGGCGTCAGAACAGATCGTGCAAGAAATCTGAAGAATTACGCTTCTAATGATCTGCATCAATCTCGTGCTCAACATGATCTCGAATGTGGCGTGATATTTCATCGGCTAGGTCCGGTCTCCCCACCGAACTTTGCCTTCGTACGAGGCCCTTCCGGGCCGCGTGCACTCGTCACGCACGCTTTCGAACACCCTAGAAATATGGATAAGCTCTTCTCGTGCCTTTAGTAGCATAGTCCGGAAGTCGGGGTATGTACCATCCGCTGCAACACTTAAATACGGTGTTGATCAACGAACGAGCGGAACGCTTACTAACGCTTTATTTGTGTGATATCTTGCGTCCTATATAATGATTCTCACAGATGATCTATGGGAGTTGCAAGTCGTGCGCTGCAACACCTGCACTCCAGTCCCTCGTTTCAAAGCCTCCATTGGAAGGACCTGGGTCTCGTAAGCAAGCCCGTTGTGACGACCACGACCGACTGTAACACATGTAACCTAGCCCCAGCACGGCCGAGAACGGAATTAAGATGAAACCGAAAGACATAGGCTTAGGCCCATCTGGCCTTAATCCCCAATTGATATTCATAACAGACGACACAAGCGCAAGAGGTAACAAAAGGAAAGCCGCCAGTGTTGGAGCCTCTATGCGCTTCCCAATGGCAATTACGATACGGCTTTCGGCAACTGAGATAAGTGTCATGAGTAGGCCAATGTTCTTTGCGACATGCTCTTGGTTTTTGGCGACTTGGTTCGCGACAAATGCGACGTCAGTCTTGAGCGTCTTCTTCACGTCTTCTAGGGTCACGGTACTGGCAGCGGAACGTGGCAGGCTTTAGTATTTCCTACCGTGCTGGCGACATGGGTCTTGTCATTCCCCGGTGAAGTCTCTGTAAAGTGTAAGACAACGGCGCATTTGGTAAAGACTTTTGAGGTGTCCTCGAAAGCTTTCAGCCGCGAGGCATCGTGCTTGAGATGCCGGTGGTACACCGTTTCCGCTGGAAGCAAGTGTTCACAACCACCCATTTCGAAGCGGTGATCTGGTACACTCACGCACTGCGACGAATAGACATATGACACCGCCTTCATGCTGTAAATAGTCGATGGGTGAGGTATGGCACATCCACGCGATGTAGGGCTCGGTTCGCGGTACGAAGTATCGATACGCCGGGAGTCACATGTGGCGAGGTCTTGCTCTGGTCGAGATGGTGGGTCGAGAAGAACGATTCCTGAAAATGATGAGCGATACCCTAGGGCGTATTCGAATGAATATGCACCTGTTCTCCAACTCGAATCACTTTCCGATGCATCGAACCACACCGAGACGTGCTGTCGTGGCAACGCAAAGGACGGAAAGCGTTACTACCCGTGGTCAATTCAGCAACCGTTCTAGAGGGATCACTGTTCCGGCGCTGCGAAGGACCCTCGCGCTTCCAGTGTCGGGCTCTAGCTTGTTGCCCAGAGGATACTGTAGAGTTAGGAGCTTCAATTCTTTGGACCGACGGACTTGTGCCGAAAGTGTGTCGACTTCAGTCGAGTAGAAGCCAGTGCCGGAAAGTGCTTCTCACTGTCTTCTAGCCTGAACCATCTTGCGATGGTGGTACGAACCAGCCAGAACTCGGAGTCCACACCGAAGTAGAGATCGAGCCGCTCCACCACATTGCTCCTCACACAATTTCGATTACGAATAGGTCGCTTGATCGGGTGGTTACTAAGCTCGGCTTCAGCAACGTCCGGGAATGCTGGTGTCGAATAGTCGTTGAAATTCACGAGACAAATCTTAGCTGGGGACGCATCTTCGCGACGTTTCTAGAAATCTTTCCAGCTCTTTGTACGCCGAAATTTTATTTGCTAATGCAACGGGTCAAATTTCGATACTGGTCCGGGCGATGTATGTCTAACTTCGGTAGATGCGTTGCATTCGTGTGTAGACGAAGAAACTAGTCGGAGCTTTGAATAATTTGAAAATGCGAAATCGTAATGTGAGCCATATAACGGATTTCGATGCTGATACAAAAACGCTGAGTGTATTCCACCGGGCGGTGGGGCAGCTTTTCTCACCTTGCCGGAAAAAGGTGCAGCCCGCTCACAGTCACTTCGGCCTGATAATTTAACACTCGACTGAGCCACAACCGCTTATCCTGACAGGACGCATGCAAATCGATGGTGCAGGACGAGGCTCTACCGACTGGTATGAGATCGGTGTCAGACCTGGATTGATTGACGTCCGAAAACGACATCCAATGCCTTGGCACATCATTCGGGGCGTAGTCACATATGCAAGGTGTGTTGTCGCCGCGTGAGCCTGTCAATACACGTTAGAACAACGGGTGGTGGGAAATGAGCACTCAATATACATACCAACGCACGCCTGTCAGGCTGCTTACACTGCACTCCGTGAATCAAAAAGGGTGTCGAAGCCATAAAGAGAAACGCCGTACATTCAGCCATTGTAGCTACATGCTAGCAAAGATAAGGAAATTCGCACAGAGGCGAAACAGGCCCGACACGAAACGCCTTATGCCCATGGCATCACCGACCGATTGGGTCGGGTGATGTCCAGTAACGCCGGAGTCACTGCCCATTTCATCATTGTAGACATTCGGCAGTGTGGCCGATAAAGTATTACCCATGATACAATAGATCGCGATTAAGGAGACGGGTGTATGACTTCCGAGTCAACTTTTCCCTTCCAAATAGTCCAAAACAAAGACCGATCGTGTTGGTGACTAGTCGTCATCTACCACGTAACGCCATATGATGCTGATTCTCGATAGATGTCGATCTCGAATGCTCTGTACAGCAGGGCCGGCTGCCGTACATGTGTCGATCGAATGAAAGCGTACCGCGCGACTGAATCTAACTTTGCTGTTTGATCTTCAAGTCCATGACATACTGCATGAGCGAGCAGTCTTCGCACTTGACTAGAGCCTGAAGAGCCTTGATTCGCGTCTTCAGCAGCTGGTTCTCGTCGGCGACAGCCTTTTTATCCTTCTCCATCTGCTTGATGTACGCGGTCGCGGACGCCAGAATGACGGCTTTGCTCGGCTTGGACGGCGTTGGCAGGTCTTCGATATCGGCGCCATCGAACCCACGCTGGTTCTGCTGTAAGGATGGGACGACCCGGCGGAGCGATTCAAGTTGCGTATTTAGCGACTCGCGGTACTTGCGCTCGACTTGGTTGTGTGGTAGGCGGCGACGAGACTTAGTTTTGTCGTCTGTAGGAGCCTGCGGTGAATCATCTGACTCGCTTTTCAACTTTTCGACAGTCTCAGTGTCGGTCTTGGTAGAGAATCGACGACCGGTCAGCTCATTGGACGAGACACTATCGGTCCGCTTCCGAGAGTTGGATTTAATCTCTACGATGCCATCGTCAAGCACTATCTCTTCGGCATCATTGAGTAGGCTGTTGATAGTTAAATTCGGCAGCGTGTCGTCATTTGCGAATAAGAACGGAGCGCAGCCACCTCCACACGAGGACGGATTTGGCGGCGGTCCGTCTTGGTCATGATTCGGACATAGCGGCGATGTCCAGCAAGCGGAGATTATATCGGCTTTGGACTGATGAGCACGCTTCGCCGTTGTGCCTCTTGAAGCCTTGTTGCTGTGGTCGACATCGTCCGACTTGGCCGACTTCGATGGCGCCGTGGGTCCGTTTGGAAAGGTAAGATCCTCAACAAAGCCACCCTCTAAGTTGTTTGGGAACATTGATTCGTATTGGGGGTTCGGGAAGGTGTTGGCCCTCGAAACGGTGGGTCTCTGGGGCAGGCTCATCTGAGGTGAGCGGTTTGCGGCTGTCGACATCGCCGATTCTGGAGTCTGCGATGTTGAGAACGTCAAAGCACTGCCGTGCGATGGCTCTGGGGAAGACTCAGACGTCGAATCTCCGCCGGCAATCGTCTCACCCAAGGGTTGGAGGACCTCGAGGTCGCTGAGAAAGTAGTCGTTGGGGGCAAAAAGAGAATCGTCGAAGTAAGGGTCAGCTGACGTGCCGTTCAGGAAGGAGTTGAAGGTGTCGATTCCGTCAGGTTCTGAGCCTGGAGTGCGTGTAGAACTTGATTTGGGCATCTCAGTTGGAGGATCTGGTGGTGGTTGTGTGATGTCTGGCCATAGATCGTTCGTTAAATTGAGGCCGTCATCGTTCAGGAAGACATTCCAGTCAAGATCCATGGTGAGTGTTCGAGGTTGCACGAGGTGGCTCACGCGTTGATCAGGAGATACTCAGCAGACCCGGCGGATATAGAGCGCCGATGTGGGCTGCCAAGCTCAAATGTGAGACCCAGATCCTTGACGCAGGCGCTTAACGACCGACTTAAGGTAGATACGATCGGCCAACTCGTCGCATGGACTCAACGCGTGCAGGTGGGAGTGGGAGCCGCAGGACGATTGACAGAGTTGAAAGAGCGATGGCTGCCCGAGGCGCTTGAAAAGTGGCTTTCTTGATTTCGAGATTCGCTCTGCTTAGTACGAATGACGGATCAAGCCGAACACAATCCGTATGGGGGCAGCAGCGGATGAAAGCCGTACGAACTCAGTGATTGCTCGTGACCCCTGTCAATGAACTGCCGGTATGTAGGTACTCTACAATACGGGGGCGAGTATGAGACTGAGGCTGGAGTGAATTCGCAATGTACAATTCTTTGCCGAAAGAGGGGAGTTGTTCGGAGCAGAATTGAAGCGCAGAATGCCTCCAGAAGACATCAGACCACCTCGTGGCGTGATATACGGGCGCCAGGAGACGCTAGGCAGAAAGCGGACTAGCAGGCCCCTCTAGGATCCAGGCCATCTATATTTGCGAGTGATCACCGAGGCTACACGGAAGAGGCGATTGCAGGCCTTTCGACCTTCCACAGCGAGCACCAAACGAGGCCGCCTAGGGGAAGTGGTGTCAATGAGCGGGGGGTGGCAATTCAGTAGACAGTTGGTGCAGCGGCCGCTAAAGAGGCTGATCGGTTAGCTCGGCTGGCTGCCAACCCAAGTGCTGGTAACCCACCGGCAATTCCTTCCGACGCCCCCCTCTGCGCCTCTCCACCCTCCCCGCCGCCCCTAATCCTATTTTGTACCTTTTTCGACCTTCCTCCTTCTTAAACTAAGCCCTACCTAAGTCTTATCCTACCAGACCCTCATCCCAGCACTCCCAGCAAGCAGCTGCCTAACCTACCCCACATGTGAATCAACCCTCACGACCACGATCTTTTTCATGTCCGTCCGAACCCAACCGACCGAAACCAACTAAAGTGAGTGTACATGGCACAATTTCAGGAAGGTTGAGAAGTTCTTCGCGACAGACGATCGCGGACTTGATTGCTCACAAGCATGGTTTAAGTACAGACACGTGTTTGTCGGGAAGCTTAGAGGACGAACGTCCCGTCCGTAGGTATGTCGCTATACAACTTCCGCCATCCCGCCAAAGATGTTGATTTGCTAGTCAGACGCGATCAATCGACCTAATTATATTCTCTAGCGGTGACTTCTACCAACTGCGCTTCTTCCGACAAAGCCCGAGCTAACTCCCGCGCCAGCGATCACAGCAAGGATTAGCGAGGTACTCCCGTTGCCAGGCCAGTCTAGAACCCGCAGTCGGGAAGTGGGGCACATGTAGCACTTTTTCCTTGTCTCCTCTTACTCCTTGCAGTTACACGGTCCATCCATCCGTCGGGTTGTATCGTTCGCAAACAAGACTTCGAAGCTTCAGAAAGCTGTCATCTCGTAGCGCAACCCGCGAGTGTGGTTCAATACTGAATATGTGGAATACTGCTTGCACACGTACCGAAGACTGAGTAGTACGGTTTCAAAGGTCTCTTGTAGGATTTCAGACCATGAACGCAACCGGCGGTGGTAAATCTACGCTTCGCTCTAGCTTTTGCGACTTCAGTTTCCCCGGTATGATTCTGCGATGACAAAGTGGACAGTACTCATTCCATCTGCCAAACCAATCGTCGAGACATTGTTGGTGGAAAACGTGGCGGCATTCGAGCCCGCGAATCTCGGAGGCATCGTCAAATTCCTCTAGACATATGACGCTGTAGCACCACATCAGTCTTGTTTGAGGTGTGGGAAAGGAGATGTGTACCAGAGCACGTTGGAGAATGGTACTTCCGGATGCACTTTTCGCTCTTTGTTGGCCCAGTCGGCAAAGTGCTCGGCTTTGACGGTCGCATTGAGCTTCTCCAGTCGCTTCTGTTTCCGTTTTTCGTTCGATTCTTCCGTTGTACCATTGCAATTTGGCAGTACATAAGCTCTGCAACACCATGAGCAAGACCTGGCACTCGAGAGACAAACGTGACTTACATTGTCAGCAGAATAATCAGAGCTAAAGCAAACACCAATGGCAGGACGACGAAGACAGCAACGTTGTTTTGGATCTCGATACCTCCGTTCGGAGTTGACTCCGCCTCCTTTGCCATTCTTCTTCCGGGTGTGTTCTTGGGGTGTCGATGATTCCACTTGCAACGGATATACAAACAAATGTAGATGTGCCGCGGTAGGCGGTTCAAGCTGACTGCACAATGGTACGTCGCGGAATAAAATGTGATTCGCGGTGAGCGAAGGTCTCACAACCTCAAGATGCTGTCGGAATCTCCTGGCAGCCGAGAAGTCGGGGTGTTTGCACGCGTTCTTGTAGATGGCGTCAATCGCCTAAACTGTCAGCTAGAAGCAATCGCGTGATCACATCTCCGCCATATATTAGCCAGGACAAGGAGGCCAAGGACGCGCAACGATCGAGATGGTCTTGTCATTCATGTGACGCGGGGTAGAAGGTCCGGGGTTGGCGCCACCAGTTCCTTGCTTGACACGCAAAGGACTGCGATAGCATGCGATACGAACGCAGCGAGTGGTTCATGCAATGTTTGTACACAGGCGGTGAAAGATACTGAAGGGTTTGACTAGTGTGGGCATGGGGGTGGAGGCTGATAAGCTTGCTGTGCTCGTCTCCCGTTCCGACGTTCACACTTGTTTGCGTCCGCGGCCGTTCAAGCGCCAGTCATTGTTATCTGGAGTTTCCTTGGTTTTGTCAGGAAGCTTGAATATGTCTTGGTGAACCAGATGGCGGAGCGTTTTGGAGGGTGAGGACTATTTTAAGCGCTGCATTAGGCCTTCTTGGGCGCTAGCGTAAGCATGCAATACCGCCTGCGCCTCAGTCTGCCACACCCCACCACGCCTCACTCCGAGCCTCAAATCACCGGCGCCTATAACACCTCTAGGCTGCCACAAGAACGTCCACCTTCGAGAGGCCTTGGATCTTCCTAGAGCGAAACATCTTTACCATGGTGAGATCTCGCGTGCCTGTAGAGCCCTTCCGGTTTTTGGACCTTCCCAAGGAAATACGCCGTGAGTAAACCCCAGGTGCTGATTGGAATTTGGTCTCGTGCCAGTGGTTGAGAGGATGCCAAATCTCCCGGAGCTGTTAGGCAGCGATTGTCGCGAAAAACAACTATGTGCGGCGTTGAAGTTCTCAACAGCTGCTGACTTTCACGTGTAGTTATGGTGTACGAGAACCTGCCGCGCAATATCAAACACCACCAAACACGACACCCTGACGAACCCTCTCATCGTGTAACACTCATTCTGAGATGTGTTCCCGTCATGATCCTCGCAACTTGCAAGCAGGTTCATAATGAAGCTCGACCTATCGTCACCACCATCGCCAAAAACTTCATCCTGGACTCTCCACCTAGAATCATCGACGGAGTCAGCGGTCGCGGCGAAGGCCGCATGCTCGATGCCATCGTCAAAGCCGGTGTAAAGCAACACGATGCGCTGAAAGACCCGGAACCAGGACATGGACCCTGCTTAACTCTCTCCAACCTCTTCGAAGGGCGCCTACGCACTACACTAGAGAGCAAACGCACCAGTCGGTACCTCGCCAAGTTCATCCACCAAGCTGGCCATCAACTTCGATATGGACGCAATTTGAACAATAACTACGGTCTCCGCACTTTCGAAATCGTGAAGTACACAGCCGATATGTCCGGAATTGGCCTGCATTGGGTACTAGGGACTGATTTACACGCGATGAACAGTCGTTATCACCAAAAAGGAATTGCGTTGGTGTGTGCTGGTGTGTTACCGGATGGGATGGCGATCTCGCCTGTATCTGGACATATGAGGATTCCACAACGCGTTGACTTTGCGGCTTATGGTCTGGGGTGCTATGTACCTCCTCTGAGGCAGATGGAAGAGCAGGAATGGGTCGATGGCTGGCTCGAGTGAGGGATCTTGACATGGGGCCACTTTATCCGGAGAGGGGATGGTGAAGAGCTTTATCGCATGTATACGGAGAGTCGTGAGGAACCGCCCATGCCGTACCTAGTATGTGCAGCACTGTGTTCAATGTTCGCAACCGCTGAGTGCAGTGGGACCAATACGGGGCTTCGGTTATCAACCAAGGGTACTGACCTGGCTTCGGGGACAAGAAAGCGCCGACGTCTATCGTGCAGAGGGCTGCAATTGGTGGTTTGGTGGAAGTTATGCAGTGAAGTGACAATGTCTAGCTTTGGATGTTGTTCTGGTCTACAGGTAGAAGTAGAAGGTGTCGTGGCATCATCGTGCGACTTCCTGAGTTTAATCACACTAGTGTGATCCTTTCTTTCCTGTCGATGTCGCAGTCTAAAATCTCCACCACATTAGTTTTGAGGGCTCTCAGTCGATTTAGTCGTCGGAAAACCCCAGGCTTTGTGCGATCAGTGTCAAATGGAGATGAGATGATAAGAGAAGGAACGAGCTACTAATCGGGCGAAGTGGGGATGTGTACGGCTCACAAGCGAACGCCCCCGCATCGCATCTCACCTCGACCATCCAACGTTATTGATCCTTCAAAGACTGACCAGCCATGCTGGCATCAAACAGCCCAGAGCAAACGTAAAATACGGCACAACTACACAGTGTGACGCATCAGTTGCTCCAATTGCACGCCATCCGCTTGAGAACGATGAAACCCAGATCACCGCGCAACGTGTTCGGTATCTCCCACCAACTTATGCCGATCGGCATTTCATTTTCGTTCTGGTCCAGACATGCTCGTATTGCTAATGCTATCGCGCGTGGTCGGCCAATTACGAACATGCAGGACAACAAACGAATCGAGCTGCATAGCATTTAAGATGAAAGAGGTTCTGAGGCGGATAGGGACTACAACACACCGTCTACTGTTGCCCTTTCTAGCCTGGTACTATTGACTGTCAAAGAGGGGAAGTGACACCAGTAGATATGCCATCGGGAGCTACACTTCATAAACGCCAAAGGTGCAGCGATAAGCTCCAACGACGAACAACCTCGGCCCTGACACACGCCCAAAGTCACTCCATCCTCGCCAACGCCAGGCATTGCGCGACATCTGCCCGCGGGAAAAGCAACACGGGCAATTATGTCGTCAACGAACCATCATTCTCTATCCACAGAAAGAGTCGGTAGTTCCCCCACGACACGAGATCCCGCCAAGATAGTGGCGCGAACCCCTGCTTATAGTGATCGGATAAACGACTATCCCCGTTCTGCACATAGCCATAGATAAGGAAATACGTTTCGCATTTTCAAACGTGAGCTTATCTCACAACGAACGAGTGCAGCCGGGATACTGCTCGCAACAGCTCGCGTTTTCAAAGTCTTAAATAATGCATCGCGTGCCGTCTACTTGGCGATTATTGCTTCTTTTCGCGCCGTCTTTCGTCGGGAACTGAAAGGACCGGGATTCCATGGAATATTTGACTTGATCTAATTGACTTGCTGTTGATCAGTGGAAACCCCGTCTGACGCTGGGATTCGGTCTCGATTACCCGGACTTTTTACTTGAAAAGACCAACCGTCCCACATCACTATGAACAGCTCCGATCCGACGATGGAGAAGAAGGGGATATCAGAAGAGGAGGCGCCAGATGTTGCCGTTGGAGAATTGGCGATCAACGCGTCGGGTCATAAGGACCAGTTGAAGCGGCAATATGGCGTTGTGGTACGTAACTCCTGGATACAAACTGCGCTGTGGTTTAAGACTGCGCAGGCCTGAGTCTGAGGCCCCTTTCGGATGAGATTTGCTGACTTCGGACCCCAACTTTAGGCACTATGCGCTCTTGCCTTGAATATTGACAATGCCTGGGTGGCCCTCGGAGGTTCCGTTACTATCGCCATTGCGAATGGTGGTCCTCCAGGTGTTCTGTACGAGTTGATTGTAGCCTGTTCCTACTATGCAGTCGTTGGAGCCTGTATAGCCGAGCTGGCGTCTGCCATTCCCTCATCTGGCGGTGTAAGTATTCCCGAAGTACTAATATCACTCTGAGATATTGGCTAACCAAACCATCACATCTTAGGTCTACCACTATGCCTCCATCACCCCCGGCCTGAAATGGGGTCGCGTCCTCGGCTTCTTCGCTGGTAGCATCAACTTCTTCGGCTGGCTCTTCGACTTCGCCTCCATCACGCAAATCGTCTCCAACGTCGCCGTCCAGCTCTACGCTATCTTCCACCCCGACCTCATCATCGAGCCCTGGCACGTTTATATCGCATATATACTAGTCACCATCCTCATCACTTTGACATGCGTGTTCGCGAACCGCTTGATCCCGATACTGCAGGATGCGGGCATGACGTTGGTCATTGGCGGTGGGCTCGTGACCATCATTGTGCTGGCGGCTGTGCCGGATAAGCATGCGAGTAGTAGCTTTGTATGGAAGGATTGGGTGAATATCACAGGGTGGGGGAATGGTGTTGCATTTTTGACTGGCGTGTTGAATGGTGCTTTTACTATTGGGACGGTGGATGCAATTACGCATCTTGCTGAGGAGTTGCCGGAGCCGGAGCGCGATTTGCCCAAGGGCGTGTTCGCGCAGATTGGCTTGGGGTTTTTGAGTAAGTGTCATATCACGCTTTTCTCAGTCACATCGTTCGAACTAACACATATAGGTGCCTTCCTTTTCGGCATCTCCCTCTTCTACTCCATCACCGACCTTGACGCCGTCGTCAACAGCAACGGCTCCTTCCCACTCGCAGCAATCTACCACCAAGCAACCGGCACAAAAGGAGGCACCTTCTGCCTTCTCGCCATCGTCTTCTTCTCGCTTCTCATCTGCCTTATTGGCACACTTCTCACCTGCGGCCGCATCTGGTGGACGCTCGCCCGCGACAAAGCCACACCCTTCCCGCAGTTCTTCTCCAGCGTCAACGAAGACCTCAGCTGTCCCATCCCTGCAACGCTGCTTTGTGCGTTTTTGTCTTTGTGTCTGGGAGCTATTCCATTGGGCAGTGCTACCGGATTCACCGTGTTGACGGGCTCCTTTATTATACTTACGTCGGCTTCGTACGCTATCGCTATTGCGCCGAACGTATTTACGGGGCGAAAGTATATGCCTAAGGGACCGTTCCATATGGGAGCTGCGGGTATCTGGGTGAACGCTGCAGCTGTATTGCTCATTGTCTTTTTTGATGTTATGTACTGCTTTCGTAAGTTTCCCATCTCGTGTCCTTAACGTAGAAATATGAAGGCTGACGCACGCACCAGCATTCGCACTCCCTGCAGCAGCCGATACCATGAACTACAACAGCGTTGTTTTAGTTGGTATCACGGTGCTGACGGCTATATGGTGGTTCATCAAGGGCGGGAAGAAATATCAGGCGCCGAATGTGGTGCATAGGTATCTGCAAGAGAAGGCGTGATTGAGGAGCACCGCATGTCCAATCCGGAAAAATCGTTTCACAGGTAGATAGGACAAGGAAGATTGTAGAGCTAATAAATAGCTGGTCATACGAGAAGCTTCAGTGATTGACCATTCTGCTTCAGAATCGAGAACTGATGCCTCAAAGGCATGACAATATCTTCTCCCTTTCGTTAATCTTCACTCAGTGACGCTCCTTTGATGGCGATTGGGCAGCTGGGCCTTTGACCCGTTTACCTCGCACCGGCTTCTTCCGTCCAGGTTGTTCTGCCCCATGGAAACCATGTTCTGGTAACTCTCAGCGCTCTTTACGCATACTCAAAGTCATCGCGAAGTTCTGTGTATTAGTATTGGTGAGGTCTGCTTTGTTCGCGGCGCGAACTGGTAGAATCTCACTTGTTCGGACGGCTGTTTTTACCATGCTATGTGGGGAGATGAGCACTTGGGTAAATTGAGACTGATTGCGATCCAAATTCGGTGGCAAGCAGTGGACTTCTTCGTCATCAGATTATAAGTCGCACGCCGTCGAAGGACCTCCAATCCACGGGAATAGGACGAGTTCAGAGTCGGTGATTGCCACGTACACGAGCGCTGCGCCTGTGGAAGAGTTTGCAGTAATGCATGCTGATATAAACTGATGTATCTTCATCCTGCCTGTGACGTGCTACCTACCTCCGCCTTACTCACGTAAAAGCGCGATAAAACGTCTCTAGAACTCTAAGTCATCGTGTATAATATATGCCCCACCTGCAGGAAGTTCACCGCCACCTACGTAACGCCCAACGTCTACAGCCCTAGCCTCTCGGGTTCCCTAAGCAAGGCCACCGCAATCTCTTCCAGAGCGCGAGTGTCTGTTTCTGCTAGATGGTAGTGCCTGAACATGAAGTATATACACAAGAAGCGGTGCACAATAGCAACACGACTATTGTCTGCACGATGCATCCAATGCTGACTGGCTAGAGGAGTTTACGCCATTTGCGTCTAGTCGTCAATAATCACAGATAGTATGCTCGAGCATCGCTGTCGACAGGGTAACAGACAGGGACCATCCTGCCTACACTCTTGTTGATTGAAAAGCTACAGAACGTCTAGACGTTGGCGGTATCATCTTCCTCGTTATCCTCAATCGGGGATGCGTCAAGGTGTATATACCCTGCGCCATCCACGCACCCTGTCTGGTCACCAAGTCGTCAAAGTCAGTCTCTAGAACAAAACCCTCGGTTGGTCAGCTGGCTATGCGCTGCGGTAGCCTGCCCTTTAGACAACGTTGCGGTAAGATATTGATGTCGGCGAGATTGATGAAGGACCATGGCCAAACCAAGCTTTCATCAGAGAAGTCAACCTTCCTTACTATCTCTCCAATCCCCCGCGATACCAGGCCGGCTTTCAAGAACGCTCCCACCCGATGCATGGAGTAATCAAGGCGACCTTGTGTTGGTGTCGAACACGGACAGCACCGCTGTCTGGAGCTAGCTGGAGCAACGTACCACATGCTCCGTATATCCTAAGCGCCAACACAGAGGCGCCCTTCTTCGCCGATATAGATGCGGGAGGGAGTAGTTGCGAAGACATCTCCACGCCATCAGAGCTACTTTTCGTTCGAACTATCAGAGCTACTCTCGCTCGAACTATCGGAGCTGCTATTATCATCTCAATTGAAGGCGATAGGGATTCCCGAGCTCCCAGAGCTACCATTACTTCCAGTGAGCATATCATCGCCGTGAGAACCATGTGCATGTGCAGCAGGTACAGGTGCGGCCACATTACCGAGATCAGAGTCGTCTGCAGAGTCGCTCGCAGAGTCACTCTCAGAATCGCTCCTCTCAGAATCGCTCCTCTCAGAATCGCTCCTCTCAGAATCGCTCCTCTCAGAATCGCTCCTCTCAGAATCGCTGCCAGAATCGCTTCCAGAATCAGATTCGGTGTCGAGCGTGGAGCTGGAATCGTCAACGGTCTGGAAGTCTTGGATATCCGACGAGATTGTGCCAGGCCTCTCAGAGTTCTCCAATTGCGCAGTAACATCGCAGAAACAATGGCGACCGTTCTGATCTGGATAGCCCCAGATTATGATCTTGACCCCGTCCGCTTTTAGCTGACGGCATATAGGTCCAATCGCCTGGACCACTTTCACCATATCCGGCCCTCTCAAGTCGTGCACGATAGTGATGGTCAACCGGAAATCGTTTTTGAACCTCAGCTTGCGCAGCGCCTTCAGATTGCGTTGCACAATGGACAGGCCCGCGGAGGAGATCTGGCGGGCGGAGAGGGACGTGGAGAGGGACCCACATTGATTCGGGGAGATGGTAAGATTGAGGTGTCGGATGTGGTCCGCCGGTGTGATATCTAGAAACAAGTGATCGACGGTAAGGAACTTCTCGAGAAGATGGATGTGGCTCCCGCTAACGATGCTAGCTGGCAGTTTGCTGTAGTAGACAGCCGCAGCTTCCTTGGCGATATCCAATCCAACGAAAGGTGGGAGGGTCCACAACGTCATTCGCTTCCAATGGAAATTCTTGAATAACTTATTGGAGCGCTTGCGCAGCCACGGCGCCGTGTCCGACGACCCCATGACGGCATCGTGCCACTTCTGCGACGCCTTCTCCATGGCCTCAGCCGTCCAGGCAAATGAGTATACGAGGTTGCGCAATTCGGGTGGAAGTCTGTCGTGAAACGTATTTGCGAAAGCGCGGCATTCGTGCAGGGAGGTGCGGAAGGCAGAGAGGCGCATTTCGTGTTCAAAGACAACGCTTTCTTGGCGGAAGCTGCTAAGCGTGCGCTCTGCAAGTTTGATGCTGATAACGCGTCAATGCTGATGTAATTGCGCGTACTATGAGGTACATACTTGTTCTGCAAGACATCGTAGTGGCTTGCGAGACTGCGATGAATTAGCGTCTTTGCCGTCATGTGCGGGTCTGGTTTACTTACAGTCGCAGCCGCTTTTCTTGGGAACTGATATTGGAGGAGCCGTTAGCGGTGTTGTTAGTTGTAAATCTATAGCTATCCATGGGTGCCAATCGATCTCGAAAGTTGAGGATTTGGTGGGGAGGCGGGGTGCAGGCAGTTGGACGCGATGATATATAGATCCCAGCCAGACGGTAGCGAAGAGCGCTACAGGTGCTTGAAAACACGCTAGCGCGCATTCACGTGATCCAGCTTGCCCTGTCCGCCCTGAACGCTCACACTGCCTCTATGTGTTTATCGACAGAAGATATCTCGCAAAGTCCCATGTACGGCGCCGAAACTGACGGAGGGCGATGAGCATCACTTGACGAGTAGATTCCTCATTCGCGCAAGACCGCGTAAAACTCTACATAAAACCTCGAAGGAGATTTGTTAACTTGCCTGTGCCAATTTGTGCCAGAGTTGTAATCTTCTGAGCCTTGATTGGTAGTAACCAAATGAAAGCTCCTGGCATTGGACCTATCGACGAGCGCAAGACTGTTCTCCCCATAACTCGCAGAACAAGACGAACCACGCTGCGTTACCTCCCTACTTTCAAGCCTAATGTCCACAACTCTCATGACCTTTCTGGCGCATGGTCCTGCAAGCATGTCATCACTCACCTACCAATGACCAGTATCATGCAGGACAGCTTCGTAAATCGGAACATGCTCCCGAGAAGGACAACATGAACACGCACTACCGAAACGTTAGCGACCACGCTCCGCAATCAACACCATATCAGAACCCTAGCAAGAAGCGCTAATCAGACAAGTTGAGAAGATATATGAATTGCTGGTTGTGAATCCACTGTCCACCAAAGAAGGCAGACTCATATGGCCCCAGCGTTTGTCATCACCGCGCGCACGAAAAGATGCAATCGTATAGAAGGCAGGGACTTACCTTAGCGTGCAACGCCCCATGCCAAAGCAGACAAGGGCGTAGGTCGAAAGACCGGGTAACAAAGCTGACTGATATCTTGAAGGCTACGCCGGAAGTGGATGCTTTCGATATCCAAGTGCATACTTTCAAGTAGGCGTCGAATAGCGCGGGCCGCAGAGCTGAGCGCGTACTTGACCAGAGTTTTGAGGAGCACATTGAAAGTGCCGCGTACTGAAGCCTCAAGACGGGCTGGCAGCAGCTCCCATGAAGCTTGTCGTCCTGGCGAATCCTAACACGCCAGTCAGTCCTGCGCATTCCTAAATCTTTGCGCAAAATCGTTTCTGCGGCTTGGGGGGCAGCACAACCCCTCTCTTACCTCCGGAAAGTTACCATACCCACGGGCTCCCTCCTACCCCCAGACCCATATTGCCCATATTGCCAACCTATACACTGCAGTTGATGATGGATATAACCCAGTAGCCGCATCTACGCGAAGTGCCCTTCCAGCCACCGTCTTCTAAGCTCACCCCCGGAACAGGCAATTCCACCGAAGCTTATCGCATCGTTGAGCATCCCTCCAGCTCCAGCGTCGACAGCCCGAGTTCGGATTCGGAAAGTTCAAAGACAAGGTATTGTGGTCTTGTGGATGCTTCGGTTCGATATGCGCGCTGCAACTCGGCGAACGGCAGGCGAGAACAAGCGGCGGAGCTTCGGCTGGGATACGGCTCCTCTAGGGCTGGCTGGCTCGGCGGGCGCATGTCAGCTGTCTGCCGGCCATGAGTCGCGTGTTGATCATGATGTGATTTGAGTTTGACGGCTGCGAGGGGTGGCGAGGGCTGCAGGCAGCGCACATGGCGACGCAGATGTGATGGGCGTCCAACACGTGCAGCATGATGCGCGGGGAAGGGAGCGTGCCGATCGCGTGGCCCATTCACGGCTTTCGGAATACTGGGGATTGTCGAAAGAGGGCGAATGGAGTTGATGCGTCGGGTTTAGAACGACGGGGAGGAAGAGGGATGGGTTGATGAGCGGTGCAGGGCGAGCGTGCCGAAGTGATGATGAACAGGTCGTCGATCGCTTCATGTCGTTCGCCGAGCGATGCCCGGACGATCTGCGGAACATGCCTTGAGCCGTGCAGGCCACCCCCCGCCTTAATCGTCTAGTACGTGTACCTGCCCTGGAAAAATTATTTCGCACAGATTGGGAAATTCCGAATCGAGATTCGAAGGGAAGGCGACCTGCCTCGCACACTCAAAGTCCGGGTACGCTTGGGGCCGCGGCACGGCAACAGCGGGCGGCACGCAACTGGGGAAAACAGCCCTCACCCGCCAATCCGCCTCCGTCCCGACCAGCCGGCACCACCACCGACCAACAAGATAAAAACCACCCTTTGGCTGCCACACATCCAACGTTCATACACCGGTCTGCTACTGCTACGCACTCCGTACGACCGGGCATCCCAGCCCGCAAGCCTCCCATTCGTGACCGGAAAGAAAGAAACGCTCATGCATGAACACACACCCTCATCCATCGCTCGTTGGCTGCAAGAGGGAAAGATGCCACATCTGCATTGCATATTTGCCCCTCCATAATTAAACAGATTCATCGCCCGCGCCCACATGCACGCCACGCAAGAATGACACTGTGCGACCCGACACCCCGGCGCAACCCTGCGCCATAACCCTCCCCCAACATGTCGCCTCCCAATCCACTCCACATTATCCGTGCCCCCATCCAGCGTCTTGATGACCCAATGCAAGCACACCGCACCGTACCGTCCCTCGCCGTCGCCATTCCGGCTTCGTCAGACCGCCAATTCAATCGCATCCTGCCCATGCCATGGTTCCGACCTTCATGTCTGCTTAGTCTTACGACGCGCGTGACCTGAACCTCCGAGTTTCGCTCACTCGGCTCCCAGGACCTGAAACAGACATGTAGTCAGCCCAAAACCAGACTCAGCCCAAACCCACAAGGGCAGGCCGTACCCGCAGGAATGGGCGAGCGCCATTTTCAGAATGCGAAATGTTGCCGATATCCAGATGAAGTGATTCAATCTGGGCATTTTGCCACCACATACAGCCGCATTACCACAGCTGCCCGAGTTGCATCGCAGCAGGATTGCTGCATATCCCGACAGTCCGAAGCTTTGCTATTTAGCCAGCCAGCCGGCCAGCCTTTGAGAGGCACCGTTACAGGCATGCGGCTCGCATGGTACCGACTGACCGGTCCAGAGGCGTTGGATACGGAAAAAGAAAACCCGCGACGTGTTCACCTACCGAAAGAAGCAGTAGCGCACAGCGTGGAAACGGAAAGCTGGCAAGTTTGGGAGATTGTGCACTGTTGAAGCGGGTATATTCTCCTGCTATTATAGAGTTGGTACGGATAGATATTGTTGCAAGATACATCGGACACCGAGCGAGAGCATTGTGCAAGCACGAGGGATCGTGACTCCTTCACCAACACCACGCTGCAATCGCTGTGCTGTACTGTCCTCCGGGAAAAGTCTCCAAGCCAACCGAGAAGCGAGTACCGAAAGCGCCGCTAACCACCGAAAACATAAGGTTTGCCGCGTACGCAGGGAGCCACCGAGAATTCCCGTGTGATGCGGTCACAAAGCGGCTCGCAGAAATGCTTTTTCGACGCTGACCGCAACCCGCACCAATGAACTGGAGGGAGCAAACCATGAGAAACGATGAAAGTGTAGAGGGGAGAAAGACGGGATGCAGGGCAAGTCATCTCTTGCCTCGCACAACGGCAGTAGAAACAAAAAGACCAAGGTATCAATATCGCGAGGATGCAGGGCCCAAAGAAGATGCAACGCCGGGCATTGTGCAAGTGCCGAAAAGACTCCGTTTTTGTCCCACATGAATGTGCGCCGCCGCGTCCAAGGAGAAGTAATGTGGCTCGAGACGGCGCGGAAACTCTCGGTGAGGGGGTATGATTAAGGTTGAGATAATAGTCGTCGTCGGCTTGCGTAAACGTCGTAATGCTTGCGTCCGTTTGTGCCTCAAAGCTTCCGTCACCGGAAGCCCAGGCTGGATGCTAGCAAGCTAGTGCCCATTCGTGTACTTTTGAAGTGTACACCATGTCGAACAAAGGTCCCTGGAAGGCGAACAGGTGGAACCGGGATATATCGATGTCGTAAGTGCCCATGGTCAGAAAGGGCAGTCGCAGTCCAAAGCAAGAAGCGGGCAAATGCACACCAGGCTAGCAGAACCGGATGAGGTCGTGATATGAAGTCACGTCCTAGAAGGGCATGGCCGACACCGTCTCACGACAGCGACGGCCGGCGTAACTGCACTCATGGCTGTGGTCGTCGAGCCGTCCAGATGTGTCTGTCGAGCAAGGGTGTCAGTATTGATTCAATGAACTTGTGTTACCAAGCTAGTAAGGGTGACCTACATGTTGTTGTAGGCATGAATCTTGCGGTTCATGATCTCGCGGTGAACGGCTGCGAGTAGGGGCTTGACATGCTCGTGCAAATCCCAGCGGTTGCACCTCGTGAATGGCGCGAAGCTAAGTGCGTCCAGGCCCTCGGTTAAGCCTAGGTTGTACCACCTCCCAATCTCCTTTTGATGCGGGTCGTTGGGCCATGAGTTGAAGGGAGCACGAATGATGGTCTCCTGGATGTCGATGAAGCCAGCCGCCTCGAGTAGCTGGCGGGTGTTGCGCTCGTATGCAATGGGCCGGTACGCCCTGGCCGTGGCGTCTCGCAGATAGCCGTACCACTTGACTACTTGGCTGTCGGGGGACATGGTGTGGTCGTCACAGCGCGGCTCCAGGTCGATTTCTACGTGCTCTATCCATCCAGAGCCGGGCCTCAGGTGTCTTTACATGTTAGCGCGGGGGGGCGGGGTAGGGCGGGTGGATGCATACGAGAAGACTTTCTGGTACATTTCCGGCCAGCTCGAGACACTGCCGCAGAGCATACGCAAGTGGACCAGGTCCCACGAATCCTCGCCCAACATCCACGGGCTCTCAAAGTCGCGAGGAATGCGGAATCGCAGGTTCGGCGGAATCCTGCGGGCGCTGCAAGTCAGTGAGTGAGGCGGTGCGTGCGTTGCGGGACACTTACTTTTCGGGCTGGATGTTGACGAGATCCATGCCTACGACCTGGGGGAGAGTCAGCTTGGGCACATGGGGGCATGCGGGATCCTGCCACTGCGCACCTCGGAGTTCAGATATTGGCTGCGCAAGAGGGGTTAGCAGAGGAGCACACACGGCACAGGCGGAACGCGACTTACTCGGCCATGTCGATTGCCCAGATGCCGGTCCCACAGCCAATGTCGAGGATGCGGGGCTCCCAGCGTTGCGGGATCGGAGCCTGGTGCAGCTGGTCTCGCCGTGCGACGGAGAACAGCTTGTGGTAGATGTCCATGCGGTCCTTTTCTTGCTGCACACACGCACACACACAGTCAGTGGGGCGGGGCAGCGCTGCACAGGGCCGACTCACCTCGTCGCAGGGATACATGTACATGCCGCGTCGGAAGCCGTGGTAGTAGCGGCCATTCTCCAGGTAGTTGCTCGTGGCAGGAACGGCCAACCTGCGCATCCGTCAGTCATGGGGCCGGGCGTGAGCGAGGGCGTGGGCGTGGGCATGGGCGCGAGGGGCCGCCCGTGGTGGGCGGGCGGGCTGGGTAGCACCAAGAAGCGGGGGCTGCACTCACCCATTCGAAGCCATCGTAGTCATTGGAGCAGCGTTGCGGTGCGTGGTGCAGCGCTCGCGGACGGGCAGGCGGCGGGCTAATAAGTCTCAGCGGCGAGGACGGCAATGCGAGGTGCTCGATCCGCCGTGGTCATGAGACGCGAGCTGCAGTCGGTGAGGGCGTGGGCGCGGGCGTGATGTGACGGTGCTGTCGTCGCGGCAGGTGCTGGGTGGGCGGACGGCAAGGCGCGAGGGGCCGCTGGGGTGCGAGGGGAGCGAGTGGTGAGTGGGCACAGCGGACGTGTTCTGGGGGAGGACGTCTTATTAACGCTTCCCTAGGTTCTGCGGGACGACGAAACGGAGTGCTGGGAGCGCGGGCGCGGGCGGCGGCCTCAGTAGAGTACCTGCTGTACAGTCGGGCGCGGGCGATTACTGTATTTAAACAGGGCCCCTTGTCGCGGCGCTCACGCTCCCTGCACACACGTCGCACGGCACGAGCAGCAGCAGCAGCGCTGAGCGGCCACTCCAACGCTGCTACCATTGCGCCGTCAAGGCTCAAGCGATGCGAGCCCTCTCGGGCGGCGCCAGGAGACAGCCAGCCCGAAGCGGCTCCACCCACGGGCGCTGGGAATCGCGCATTAACAGCACCCGCTATTAATGTTCGGCCGGCGTGCAGGACCAGCGAACCGCGATGCTGCGAGCCCCGGCCCACGCCTACATCCGGCCTAGCGCGCGCGCCGTCCGAAGTCCTGCGCGACGAGTCCAGGACCGCGCCTGTTCCAGTGCCGCACCCTCGGGTTTGTGTGCGTGCACGGGCGCCCGGCCATTGCGCGGCTAATTGGCCCTCCCAACTTCGTGGGCCCCTCACCACCACGGCGCTGCTGCAAGCCCGCCACGTCGAGAGACATGTGCTGGGACCGACCACGCCTGTCCGCCGCCAACTCCAAACCCCCAGTCCCCCAGTCCCTCAAAACCCCAAACCGCGCGTCCCCTACTCTCCGAGCCTGCTTCGATCCCCCGTCGCCGTGCGACGCCAGTGTGTGCACCAGATGACAGCGCCCATGGTGTCAAACACCTGCAGTAATCCCGCTTCTCGGCGCTGGACGTGGAGGCTGGCCGTGGACCCGAGCGCGCGCCATGAGCAGCAGACCCCAAGAACGACCGAACGGCCGAGCGATTCACCCGCTGCCCCATCTTCCAATCACGCGCCGGCTGCCCCCAGCAAGGTTTGCCGGGCTGCAGCTAGCTCCACCACCTCCACCACCTCCGCCAGTGACCATGTTCATCTCGCCGAAGCACTCATCCCAGCTCACCACATGTGCATTGCACCTGGCGTTGCATGCTCGTAGGATACGGGGCTGTCGAACCACCGTGTGGGAGCGGTGACTGCCGCCGTCCGACAGGCTCGCAGAGCTGCCGCGTCCGACGCCGTGGCTCTATACCACGCGCTCTCCATCTATGCTGTCTGTCTGGCCTCGCGGTGCCGTGCGTGGTGCTCTCAAGCTGATGTGCTCCCACGCGCCTGAACTGCGTGCAGCTCTGCAGAACCACGCGTCGTCCCGCCGCAGAACCAACGATACAGCACACGCACGTTGGGGCCCGCCGCACCAGGCACAGCGCCGCTCCTAGACCTCGCAGCGGAACGGTGGGAGACAGCTGGCAGACTGATGTCGCTGACGCCGCTGCGCTATTCCAGTGGTATGGTAACCAAGATCAGAGGACGAGGCCAAACGTCAGGCTGCGGTTTGTAACACGGCTGGGAAACCTTCTCGTCGCCCAAGCTCACGCCATCAAACGCCTCGTCGTCGCTTATGCACATGTGCAAAGACGACTCATGCAAAGCACAGCGTGTTAGTTTTGTTGATGCATGCACGCCCATCGAAAACTCTTTCGTCACGGGCCCCGGCGCTGATCTGATATCCGCCATCTCTCGTCGCCAACACCTGCAGGTGCGCGTCCGCTGGGGCAGAAAGTTGTGAGCTTGCATGTCAGCACACACGAAATCGCGATGCTCGCGTTGAGGGGAAAGCGGACCAATGTCGACACAGTCCCGGCGGTGTGGTTCCAAGCTGGGGGGCGGCCTGGGATCGGCCTGCTGGACCATGCACTTGCGGCGCTTTAGCTGCCGTCCTCTCCATACGACGTCGGTAAGGGACTTCCGCACCGCTCTGTCAGACACAGCCTCGACACTTTCTCAAGCTCCGGGCGATTGGCGAGGGGCCGGCACTTGCAAGCGGAAGGAAATTGCAGCTGTCTGCGGCGCATCATCACCCGTCCGACAGTAGTTGAGCGAGCAGCGCTGGGTTCACCCTGTAGCTCACCGTTCTCGCGCGATCGAGAACGGTGAACGCAGGATCGAGACTGGCAGCGAGTGTGGAGCCAGAGGACGGCGATTCCGATACAGCAGGATGCCGTTTGTTGTTGCGCTTGTGCGGGCGAGTAGATTGCGCGCTTGACATGTGATGTCGTAGGATGGGGTCGTGAGATTTGGCCCTGGCAAGCAAATTGCGCCCGCCTAGACATGGCCTTCACCGCGACGTAATTCGGGGCTGGAAGCAGCAGGCAGCCGACCTTCCCACTTCGGAACCACCAGCCATGGTGCACAGGGCGGCCGGTTCGTGTTGGGTACTCATTCCCACGAGCGGCATGTCCTAGCGCGCTGGCGGGGTGGAGGAGATGAGGCTTGCGCCGTCGCATTCGTTGGGTGCAGACGCCGACTCACAAGGTGGCGGCCGACGACGATGAGAGGCCGCGTGCAGCAGGGAATGGGCTGCGGTGAGCGAGCAAAGCCAACAGAAGGCGACAAATTGACGTGAAACATGGCGGCTCGCTAACGAGTCTTTCTCCGGCGTAACCAGTGCGCTGGAATCGTACGAACCACCGGATTGGAAGTGGCCGGTTGGCCCAAGCACGCCGAGGCACGGTAGTAGACCTCGTTCCCACCCTGCATGCCCACCTTCCTCGACACTCCTCTACAAGACGCCCGCCGCCCATGGTCTGGAAAGGAGGAGGCCACGGAGAGGAGGGCGGCCCGGGCTGGTCCTTTCTACATGGCGTGCGTCGGTGGTTGGCGGATGCAGCTGCCGGGGGATCAAGGCCGCATGCACGGCGAGTACTTGTCCCCTGCCCATATCGCCGGCAGCTATCGTCGCCTGTGTGATGTGGCCGAGAGCACTCGCATCGTCACAGGTGACGGCCGTTTTGAGTCTCGGCGGGTGACAGACGGCTTTGTGCGGACGAAACACGCGTCGGGGCGTTGTTGCTCGACCCCGGCCATGGTCCATGGACCCACATCCACATCCCTTGAGCAAGAGGAACGATGGCAAAACTGGGATCCGTGGGTTGTCGCGCTTATGTCATCACCCGCAGCCGCAACTAGCTCCCGGACTGGCACAACAGCCTCGACGTTGCACCAATCTATTCATCGCTGAGGCAGCAGCGCTTGCCCTCTGGAGCCATCAGACAAAACCCTCGAGTCCCGCAGCGTCACCGCGTCGTGGCCGTGCGGAGCATGAGCTCGTCCACTCTACCGCCGTGCGCGAACCCGGTGCATGGCGCTCATGCAGCGTAAACCAAGTTCAGCCTATCCGAGCGAGCACGACGCCACGACGAGGCTGTCGTCGAACCGCCAGATTGGCGGTGTGAGGGTTACGTGGACGCTCGAGAACCACTATCGCCTGAACCCATTGGCGGTTGACCGTCGCAGCGACGTCCCTTCGGCGCGTTCGAAGAAGCAAAGCCGCGATGACTGTCGCGTCCTACGAATTGCGGGCGATGCTGCGGCATACCTGTCAGATTCCCCCAACCATCCGTCTCTTTCAAGTCGGATCCCGCGTCCCAGTGTCCCGGCCACTCTCAGGCCCTCGGGGAGCCGCGACGTCGGCAACCTGGGATTGGGGATGGCATCTCGCCCACGGGTATCAACGCCTCGATGATTCTGAACGATAGTGGCTTCGTACGACCATGTGTCGCCAGGTTCGTCGCCAGGGTTCACGACGGTAGTTCACGACGGCCCCATGCAGAGGACCCTTAGAAATTCTCCGGCTGTACATCGAGATGCTACCACCGTCAACACTTGTTCTGCACTACAGAGCACGGTGACTGTTGCAAGGGGTCCGACGCCTTACCAAAGTTATACAGGCGGCCCTTCCTCTTGTCCACTCGGTTCGGCCATCGGGGGCCGCCACGACCGAGCAACTCAGCCATGTGGACTAATTCAGCATCAAGGCGTCCATTGCAATAGAATTAGTACATGACCGGCACCGTCCCGCAACCCGAATCAGCGTCCCACTCAGCGCGAAAGTATACTCGTAGCATGACTCGTATTCAACTTACAAAACCCGTGAGTCTTGTCGCTCCGCTTCGCTCCTCTCGAATCCGGCTTGCCCGCGCATTGATCATCCGAGGTCGTGCCCGCTTTGGCAAGCGCCCGCGCTACATTGACGGATGGGGAAGCTGCAAGATGGAACATTCGATGAACTAGGAAGGGGCAACCGTTGGAGGCCCATTTACCGACCTGAAATGGTTCGTTGCAGGTCAGCCAGTGCTTGATCGGCAATGCATCACACCACTTCCGGGACAACACCGTGCGTTGTTACCATTGCGTCGGGAAGCGGAGGAACTCCATTCAAAACCTCCTTTCCAAAGCCACGTCAGTCAGATTAGAGACCAGACATTGGACAGATCCACTCGATATGACATTCTGACCCGCGGCTGAGTTGGCGCCGTCGCGGTACAAAGACACAGTGCAGTAAGGGGGGACATTGTCAAGGTGTACGGCCACTTGCCGTACAGTAATGATACACAGCTTCCTCTGTCCTCCGACCTACGCCATGAGGTGGTAAGGCCGGCTTCTAGTCTATTGGTATGTGGCAGATACTACGTTTCCAAAGAGTAACTAACACTGGTGTCAATACCGGGAACCTCTCCACGCATCGTCCAGCGCGCGTGTTGCAAGCTGCACATCACCGTGCACGATTAAAATACCTCGCCCATCAACTGAAACTCCGGTCTACGCTAGACACGACGAGACGCATGCAACACTATAAGGGTTAGAGCCCGAGAGCCATGTCAGACCGGAAAGGATGGCAATTGGGTTCAGATGGCTGTTGTACGCAAAATTTCCATCCCGTTTCTTACGAGCCGATGCTCTGACACCGACGGTCGTCGGAAGCGCGGGTACGACTGCAAAGTGCCTAGATTGGCCGAGGTCATCTGTCGCTTCGAACGGTTCGGTTCACACTCCAACCACACAACACTAATGTGCTGTCGATCCGTTTCACTGGCCGACTTCCAGTGTCAAGTTGGATCGCCATGCCACACGCTACATCTTCCACGTGGATCATCTGCGGCTCCACAAACTCAATTTCACATTCCCCAACCTTGTGCTCAGCCTAATCTCTCTAGTCCCATTGCCATCGGCGTCTCAACCACTGGATCACGTAGACCAGGCCCACAAGAACCGGCACCTCAATTAGCGGACCAACTGTGCTTGCCAGTGCCTGTCCGCTAGAAGCGCCATAGACGGCGACCACAACCGCAATGGCAAGCTCGAAGTTGTTACTCGCCGCTGTGAACCCCTGGGTGCAGCTCACCTTGTACCCGAACCCCATCTTGTAGCAAAACCATATCGTCACCGTAAAGACAACGGCGAAGTATACCAACAGAGGCGCGCAGACGCGGAGCACGTCGGTGATCTGCCGAACCACTTGCGCGCCTTGACTCGCAAACAGGACAATGATGGTATACAGCAGTCCAATCAAGGAGAACGGCGCAATGTACCGGATGAATCGCCGCTGGTACGTCTCCTCGCCGAGCACCTTCCTAAGAAGCAGCCGCGTCACAACCGCAGCCCCTAGCGGAATCCCCAAGAACACACCAACACTCTGAGCTACCTTCTCATAGGACACATTCGTCTTGTCGCCATGGCTCACAATCTGCACGTAGAAAACGGCGAACGGCGCGAAGAGGATGATCTGCAGCAACGAGTTGAACGCTACCAGCACGGCGCAGTAATCGTTGTCGCCCTGGGCCAGCTCCGTCCAGATCAGCACCATGGCGATGCACCGTGCTATTCCCACGAAGATGAGTCCTTCGCGGAGGTCCTGGCGATCTGGTAAGAAGGCCCATGCAAGCGCGACCATGAACAGGGGCGCGATGATCCAGTTCAGGACGAAAGAGACTCCGATTTGGATCCAGAGGGCGCGCTCGCTTAGGAGTAGGTGTAGGGTCTCGAAGCGCACCTTGCACAAGATGGGGTACATCATGACGAGCAAGCCTATTGCTGTTCCTGATGTTAGCCAGGAGAACAAAATATCGCGGAGAAACCCGCAAGTTTCGGATGAGGACGGAGTTCCGGCACGCGATAGTGGCATGTAGCGCTCCCACTGCATCAATAACTCCACACCATCCCCGTCGTGGAAAATGCGTCGTCGGCGACCAAAATGGACATGGTTGTACCCACCCATGGGCAGACTACCAGCGCCACGAGATGTGCAGGTTGGTACACTGATCTTCAGGGGGATGATGGGGTAAATTGTAACGTACCAATGGGTATGCTCACGCCCACAAACTCGCCCTTCTGCAACGCCGGTCCAACCGAGTCGATCGTGTTTCCGAGTACGATCCCGAGAGCCATAGCGAGAATGATCCACACTACGAGGAAGCGGTCGAGGAAGGATAGACCCCTTAGAGGCGGGAGGTTTGGTTCTCCTAAACGCGACAGTCAGCATGTGTACTTGGAATGGCTGTCGGAGTGCAAGGGAATCGTACCAGGAGTTCCAGAAGGATTGTCCTCTGCCTTTGTCGTCCCAATCTTCTTCTCCTCATCGACATCTTGGGGGGCGAAAGCGGAACGCTCGATGGTGTCCATTGTGGACTTCTTTGATGGATGTTTTGCGCGTTCGAAACGTCGTTGATGGCACGCCTCGGCTTGCACTTTTCTCGCACTTTACTCGCAGTATTTATTTGCGGTAGCGGATGAGATTGGCCAATCAGAGGAGGAGAGTGACATGTCAAGAGCCAAGCCACTAGTGTTCTGCCGGCATTTGGAAGGCGGTGAGGCCGTGATTGTTATGCACGCCGCCCATGTACGACATCGACTCCATCTGTTTTACGTCTCTGTCCGCATCAGATTGTGTATTATCAAACATTGAAGTGACTCCTAGATTGAAAAGGTCCCTGTATTGCAAAGATCCGTATCGACTTAGTCTTCGACGGATGTTTGGTGACCGAACATATCAACTTTGCTATTACTCTACACAGGCATATCAACAAGAAGCAAAAGCCTACCATCCCAAACCTACATCCAGCCAAACCCCTGCTTCTCAACTTTAGACTCCCACAGCCACAGCAGCAACACCCATACCAACTCCCACCGCCCATCCAGGAACCCGCGTTATCGCCGCCCTCCCTGAGCTCTGCGTGCTGCTCGCCCCCTCCCCTCCCGCTGCGGTCCCCGTCTCCGTAGGCGCCGGCGTCGTCTCACTTCCACTTCCGCCTCCACTCCCCGTCGGCGTTGCGCCAGCAGTGCCGTCCAGTATCCTCATCGTCGCGCTCATGACGGCATCTGAACCACTCCATCAGCACCTTTACGCGGACTATTGTAGTCAAGGCATGGGAATTGGGAAGATTGGAGGAAACACAGCACTTACAAAGATCCCAGTTTTCTGTCCCAGTGTAGGGGATGGTGAAGTGGCGCTCCTCATTCATTGTCGAAGTGAGGATCGTGGCTGACTTGGTCATCTCGCAACTCGCAGCCGTAGCTGGGGTCCCAGTAAAAGTACACGCTGTATGTGTCGACCTGTCGAAGGATGTGTTAGACTGAAATGGACGAATACATCAGAAAGAGGTGGACGTACAGTATCGGCCTGTCCTCGTAGCGGAAATCGAATGCTAGATCGGCCAGTTAGCATCTGTACTCTGATCCATAGATCGAAGCGCAACACGAATTCTCCTTTATTCCACGCTTAGGGAAAAACTCACTGTTATTAGCCAAGACCATAGTATACGAGTAAGTATTCCCGCCACTCCACCCCGCACACGGATCCGTCGCGCATCCCACCGAATATGTTGTAAGTCCATCATTCACTTCGATAGCCTGGGCGTGGAAGTCTTCCCATTCGTCGGTCGAGTTGCCGGCTTTGCCCATGGCTACGAAGGGGAAGATCTGTACACTTTGATCAGTCTTGTCTTTGCGGGAGTTTGACATTTGAGCTTGGGTTAGAGTAGTTAGGGTTGGAAATATGCGGGGTTGACATTTGGAGTGTTGTGGGTCTTGGACGGAGGGAAGCGCGTACGAGGTCATAATCCGCGAGCGCGATGGGCGCAAGGAGGAGCGCGAGCGCCGCTGTAGCGGAAAACCTTGTGTGTCGCATCTTTGGAAATCAGGCCTTGGTCGTCACTGGTCTTTTTTCTTTAACAGTTCGTCGCGCGCGCAACCAAAAAGACTAAGCACAAGGACAAGCACAACCTCCAAGCGAGCCAGCCTCATCTTAAGCTTCCCCTCTCCACTTGACTCATCTCCCAAACCCGGCTCCCACGAACAAGCAGGAAGCTCGGCGAGGCCCTAGGCTTAGAACTCTCACTTTGCCAACCAAGACTAACCACTATCATACTAGCATCTAGTAGAACCTATACCGCATTCTGGCTATCAGGATCTCGTCTAATCTCTTTCGGTTAGATTGCATTCTAGAACTGATCGTGTTGCCGAGGCGTACCTCGTTCGATAGCTTTGGTATTCGCGTTACTGCCGCCCTTTTTCGTCGTATCGATGAAAGAAAGGCGAAGAAAGAAAAGGTAATGCGATGGATAAATCAAGGTGTCGCTTGTATGTGTACTTGTCGCATATGCGCCATGGGTATCATTCTTCATTCCCGTCGTCCCATCCTACAATTCGGCCGGCCTCGCGCCGTTCAACGTCCTGTCGATGAACTCCCACCCGCCGCACCCGAACTCTCCCCATGCGTATCCCTTCCCCCCTCAAACCTCCGCCGATGCTGCTCCTCCGCCAAACTCTGCTTCTTCACATACTCCATCACAATCTCCTCCTCTGTCTTCTGCTTTTCCAGCATAGCCATCCTCTCCTTCTCCGCCCTTTCACTCTCTTCAATTGCCTTGCGCATAGCTTCTTCCAGATCTTCGCCCTCAGCGGTAGGTGCAGATAAAGCTGTCGCTTTTTCGCTTTCTTCGATGGCTTTACGGAGCGCTTCTTCTTCAGCTTCCGTCTGTGATGCACCAGCGGCTTTGCTCGCTTCAATCGCCTTGCGTAACGCTTCTTCTTCGCCACCGACATCGAGGAATTCATTTGCACCGGTGACGGTGTGGTGATAGTCTTTGCGCGATGATGTCTGGTGAAGATGCGCAAGCTCTTTGGACTCGGCAATAACGCGCTGGTAATCCTCATCGTCTTCGTAGTCTGAAGAGTCCCACTCAGAGTCCGAGCCGGGATTACGCTGTTGGCGGCGACGCGATGTGCTATCAATCATCGACTGCTTCAGCGTCTCCTCAAGCATCTTCTGCTCCTCTTCCGAGACACCAGCGCGCTGTGCCTCTTGGAGACTCGCATTCATAGCACGCGTTAGCATCTCTTCCTCGTCTTCTCCCTCTACTGGCTCGCGCTGCAGCTCGACCATAGAAGCGCGAATCGCGCGTGATATGAGCTCATCCTCACGAGGATCGCCGCGGGAAGTTTGAGCAACAGTTCCTTCGATTACTTGTTCCATTTGTTGGAGCTGGGCCTTTTCTTCGGCGGCAGTTTGAGCACCGCTTGCGTTTTGTGTCGGGTGTGAGTTCGGGGGCGGACGTTGTGGGAAGGTATTGGCATGTTGCATATGACGACTAATAGAGTCTCCGGGTGCTTCTGAAGTCGATTGACTGCGATGGTCTGCACAGAACCGTTTCTTCTTCCTCCTCTCAGCCATGATGGTGTGTAACGACTCCATAGTCTCCTCTCCTGGGGCCTTCTTCTTCTTCACATTCAAACGGATACACTTCCACCTGCTGATTATGTCTGCTCGTTCGTCTGATGCGATTGTTGACGCTTCCTCGTAGCCTTGCGATATGCGGGCGGCGATGACGTAGTTCTGCACAGCGTTGCCCTTCTCTTTTTGCATCTCTTGGTAGAGACCTTTCATAGCATACGCGGGGACAGAGAAAGCGCCTCCCATAACGCGCCATGGTACGTTGAAGATACCGCGACCGACCCCTTTCACGAAGCCCACTCCACCTTCTTTCTTCGCACCTTTGTAGGGATCCATGACAATACCTGCGATGCCGTCATAGAGACCAAAGCCAAATTGCTGTTGACAATTAGTTGGATTTCGTGATGATTGGATGGGGCCCGTACCTTGGCAGCGGTCCTCAAGCCGCTCTGGAGGTCAGTAACCTTGTCAACTTGTCTCACGTCTGAACCTAGCAGTTTAGGCACGTTGTGGAAGCCTTTGGCAACGTTCAACGAGAAGTCCATAGGTGACTTGAATCCAGCACCGACGATCCGGCCAACACCCTTCCCAGTGCCAATCATCGAGTCCTGGTTCAAATCACTGAACCTTTCGGAGAACGTCTTTCCGGACGTGGCTGTGCCTGTACCTGAGCCTGAGTTAGACCGTAGCTCAGCAGCCGATATGGACCGCGCGCGATGATGACCAGGACGATCAGGGGAGGAATGGAGTCCCTGGCGCTCCCGAGACGGTGGCCGTGAGCCGGTCTGAGCCATAGCCTGCGCCATGAAGCTCGACCTATGGTCGGGAGTGGAAGGTCTTGATGCTCCGGAGACTTCCGTTGAACTCCTGTTTCGTGGCGTTTCCGTACCACTTGGAGCTGGCTCATTGATGCCAGGAAGTGTAACAGCGCTGCTAGCAGCGGATCCTTGGAGGTCGTTCAATCCACGAGATTCCGTCCGAGCTAATTCGGAAGACGACTCGCCCTCTGATTGTTTAGCCTTTCCTTTCTTAGTGTCAGGATGGATATTGAGCAGCTTCAGGGTCTCGATGGGAAAGTCAGCAACTCCCATCATCATCTGGGTTGCTGTGCCTATCAGTGCAGAAGCACCACCGGAGATAGGATCCAAAGGTCCGTCGTCGGGTTCGTATTCTCGCGGGCGGAACCTGTCTCGTTAGCGCACGACACTCAAGTAGGTAGCGGAACATACAATTTTAGCTCCGAGAAGCTGAGCTCCCCCTCTTGAGCCAAGATAGTTGCGGCTTTGGCACTGAGCACAACCTGCGTGCGTTTTACTCGCCATACTGCTGAGTTCATTGGGGCAACTGCGCATCGAAGTTCATCGACCTTGAGCATCTGATGGAAGGATTGTGCGCCGTTCTGGCTTCCCTGCTCGCGGCTAATCTTATCAGCCAGTAATTTGGCCTTCCCCAAGGCTTCAGGTTTCAGGGCTTCTTCAATCGCACCAGCGAGTTTCTCCGCAGTCAACTCTTTGTACGGAACCGGTTCGGGACCAGCGCCGGCTCTCGCAGTCATTTGTCCCCAAAATGGCTGGTCTCCAAAGAATGGCACGACAACAGTAGGTCTCCCGGCAGCGATACCAGCCGCGGTTGTACCGGCACCTCCGTGGTGGACGACAGCTGACACTTGCTTGAACAACCAGTCGTGTGGGCAATTGCCAAGCATGAATACACCATCAGGAACACCAATCTCGTCCCCTCCAAGGCCACCCCATCCCTTTGAGACGAGAGCGCGCCGCCCAGTCATTTTGACGGCCTCGAAGATGAGATTCGTCATGGCATTTGGGTCGTCAACTACGATGGAGCCAAAACCAATATACACGGGGGGTTCTCCGGCTGCCAGAAACTCGGCGAGATCTGGAGCAGGCGTGTAATTCTGCGCTAGGTCAAGAAAGAAGAATCCGGCAATCTGGATATTATTTCCCCAGTCTTTAGGCTGCGGAATCAGTGCAGGGGACCTGTAGAACCGTCAGCTTCGTATAGACAAGTTAGCGTCCAAACATACCAGCAGTAGGTCCATGGAATTTTCAATCTTGCCAACATGGCAGGGGCTGAGACCATGCCAATTGGATCCAAACTAAGGCTGTCTTTGCGGAACTTGTTGATGATGTCGCCTAAGCCCTGCCACGTCAGCATGTCTACGAGGATGTATGACATGAAGTTGGTTATCGTCGGATCCGCATTCGAAGACTGAATGTTTGCTAGAGGATGAGGGAACTGCTGCGTAGGAGACCATGGCATCCTGGCTGGTTTAGTCTCGCGTTTGAGGGTTTGGGGCCTAGACTTACGTGAACATCATGTGGAGAGGTATACCGAGTTTCTCGGCAATGTGTACATGGCCAAAACTTGGTGGGTTCGCGATGATGGCATCGGCAATGAAGGGCTTTTTCAACGCTTCCGGCAGCTGGTCCTCCACGCCCATCCACTCCTCCACAGTCTGCTTCAACGGATCCACTCCGAGACCGTTTCCTGTCTCGATGCAAGACCGCCATGTGCCGCGCAGAATCTCGGCTATGCCTTTTCGCCTCTTGCCCACGTCGCCGCTGCGCAGCGTGTCAAAACCAGGCATCAAGCCAGGATTTTTGACCATGAAGGCCATGAGCTCGGCAGGGTCACCGCCAATGCTGAAGAACTCCAGGCCATTCTCGATGACGAAGTCCTTGAAGGTAGGATGTGTCGCCAGTCGCACGCGATGCCCGTACGTCGCCTTCAGCACCTTGCCCAGCGCGACAAAGGGCTGTACATCACCCCTCGATCCGACGACTTGTATGACGACGTTGAGCGCGGGCGGTGGCTGTTGTCCTGGTGCGCCACCAAGAAACTCGGGAACGTAGGGCGGCGGCGGGGCGGGCTCTTCGCGAACCTGTGTGAGCTGGCGCTGCAGCTGCGGGGCGATGAGCTGGGACAGTGCGCGGCTCTTCTGGCTAATGCGAATGTTGACACGGCCATCGGCGCCGACTGTGGCATTGGCACCCAGGTGGTTGTTGTCGTCGGAGAGAGTGCCTGGGATCTCAGAGTAGGCGGGGAGAGCCTCGCTTGAAGGAGCGGCCGAGTCGTCGATCTGGCCCGTGTTGTAGCCATAGTGTTCGGTTGCTGGTATGCTGATGAGGCGTCAGTATGTTGCACCTACGTACAATGCATATACGCACACTGCCGGCGGGTCGCTTTGGGCGTCTGAGGGGCGGTAAGAGCTCGCGTAGCCAGAACCCTCCGGCTTGTTGATCCGAGGCCTTTCCGCTGCGCTGTTGCTCCCTTGTGGCCCATTCTGCTGCGACGACGATGCTGCTGGCGCATCTCCAGGCAGCTCTGCTACCGCGTCGCCCGAGAAGGGGGGTGGCTGTTGTGTGGGCGGTGCGCCGTCGCGACGCGCATTCGGGTCGGCGGGGTCCTGAGCGTTCGTCATGGTGTTGCCAACTTCAGCAACGGGGTATCATGGAGAAAAGATAGTACGAGGTAGTATCTATGGGTAGTGAAAGTAGCGGTTAGTCGGGGAAGGAGCGAAAGATGCAGCGGAGATCTAGAGCTCCATATTATATCCCACAAGCGGCGCAGTTGGAGCACTGACGTTGTGAGGCGCCGTGCTATAGTGATAGCCCTACCCTACGTAGCCACCGCTAGCGTACTGGGACTGCGGGCCCCTTGCAACGCCATTGGCTGGCTCCGCTACCGTATGAGTGCGTCATCGCCCTGCTGCCATCCTTCAATCCTGTCTTACTTGCTATTTGGTACAAACCAACACGAATGACCACGGTGGTGTGTGCGAACGTAAGAGCATGGAAATAAGCATGTTTGGCTAGCCGCCGTTGCATGGGGGAGAACCCTTCTGCCTGAACGCCATTCAGCTCCTCGCAACGCATCCCAGATACGGCATAGCAATACCACCCAAATCCGCCCCGCCGCCGCCCCCGCTATTAACTTGAAGCAATTGGCCCCGCCAAACTTTTCTCCGTCCAACGGTTCGATATTGGCCGTGCTCTATCTCGATGTTGATAGATAGATACTTAGTAGCAGAAGGTCGACGGTCCGATACCTTCACCTGCTATCTCATTAGCGATCGCCTGGCAGCAGCGGCGTGAACTTAACCACATGTGCGGCCAACCGGTCGGTCCCTCCCACGACGCATGGCCCCCCGCTCCGTCATCCTGCCGTTGGCTCGCATCCCAGGGGCGCTCATGCCGTGACGGCTCCTTGTTCTCGGCGCCGACTTCTTTTCCTTGGGAGTGCTTGAGGAGCCAGATCAATTGATCGCGGCGGAGGGCATCGTTACTGGAGTGCGGGGCGGTCTTGACGGTCTTGTATGCTGTCGGAAGCGCTGATTGTGCTTGCTCGAGAATTTGACCGACGCACGCTTTGCAGTTCGGTGGGGACTTGGTAGTAAAGCGCCGGGCGATGGGCGTGGAGAAAGGCTGGAGACTGGCGCCGGTCTTTGTGAGAGCTGTCCGGAACATTGTGGAAGGTGTGGCTTGTGGCTGTTGGGTGGAATGGGATGCCAATGCTGGTTGCTGGGTATACTGATGGTAGGTTGTGTGAGTGCTTGAACAGTCTGTAAGCGAAGAGCAGAGTGAAGCAGGATGTTTGGATTAGGCGATGAAGAGGGAATTTATGTCGTAGATGGGTGTGCAAGAAGAAGCTGGTTCCATGGAAGGTGTGGGTACTTGCCCTAATGTGCTCCGTACTAGCAGGTACTGGTCGTTATCGGGCTGCAAGATTACCACGACGTTGACAGTTTCAGGTGCAACAGCTCATTCGTCTACGCTTCCATACTTCCATGTGCGTCAACAGTATCAAGCCATGCATCTGATATCTTGCTCATATAGCATTTTGACCTCACTAGACAAACGAATGCCACCAGATGCTAGAAATATGTCAACTCTGACGTGTATGACCTCTGTCGTCAAACAATCTTAGCAAAAGAGCCAATCACGAAGCGCTCGTTGTCATTAGGGGTTCGTTGGGGAAGCCACGGGTTGAGGCTCTGTATCTTTCTGAAAAGGGCTTAGCCTGTTCCCAAGCTTGAGCTTGAGCCCCAGCCATCGTCACCAGACCACTTTCACTCCTCCGCTCACATTGACTGCCTTCAGTCTCTACGCGTCTGATTGCGCCCTGATCCTCTTCCGCTCACCTGATAATGATCTGAAGACTGCCTCATTGTCGCGTCCTCTGTATGCGATAGTACGCGATATGCTCAGTCCCTTATAAGCGCCCACTACCCGCCCACTACCTGTACAGCATTCTCACTCTGTTGTTCCTTTCATCACTGTTGCCTAGGCCGCTACAATGAAGTACTTGTCGTTCGGAACCATACTGTTGGCTTCAGCCTCTGCCTGGAACACAGATGGTAGGCTATAATCCAAACACTGCACAGCAACTCACTAAGCCGTCCCCAGTGCACAACCAGATCGGTTTCATGGCCGAAGAGTTCCTAGAACCCTCCACCACGTCAGTCTTCCAGCAGATCCTCGAACCCCAGTACAACGGCTCCATCGGCCAAGCCGCTGCCTGGGCCGATGGCTACGCGCACACCGACGAAGGCCGCTTCAGCTACCAATGGCATTGGATTGACTCTCACGATGATCCACCTCACCACTGCGACCTCAACTATACGCGAGACTGTGCGCAGGGAGGGTGTGTGGTGTCTGCTATTGCGAATCAAACGGACATACTGAGGGACTGCGTTCAAGTTGTAAAGAGCGGGAACTTGAGTGGAGGTAAGAACTTGACATGCTCATATGCGTTGAAGTGGGTGTCGCATTTCCTGGGCGATATTGCGCAGCCTTTGCATGCGTCTGGACGGGCCGCGGGCGGGAACTTTTACAGGGTGACGTTCGGCAAAGTGTCGACAGAGCTCCATGCTGTGAGTACCACCCGTTCACGCCACATGTTCATGTCCTGATTCGAATAGGTCTGGGACGGGTTCATTCCGTATACTGCAGCGAAAGTCTCCAAGCCCTTCTCAAACCTGACGATCGCTCCCTTCTTCCAAGGCCTCGTGTCTCGCATACGAAAAGACCAGTTCTACAGCGCTCCATATATGTGGCTTGCATGCAGCGACCCATCAACACCAATTGAGTGTGCAACGCGTTGGGCTCGCGAAAGCAACAAGTGGACGTGTGACTACGTCTATAGCCGGGTCGATAACACGACGGATCTCGCTGAGAATGGCTACGCCCTAGGAGGTGTTCCAATCGTCGAATTACAGATCAGCAAGGCGGCTTTGCGTCTTGCGACCTGGCTAAATAAGCTTGTCGACAGTGTTGAAGGTGTAGAAGGGAGTGGGTACAATGTGGACCAACAAGTGGTTCTAGGACAGAGCTAAATCGATGAGAAAGCCCTTCGATTGTCTCGAATTAGCATCTACAGCGTGATTTTCCTCAAAAGCCGACCGCACAGGCACATTTTCGAGACAACATGTCAACCCAAGTTGGAGGCAAGCAACGCGTCATGCTGTCCGCGGAACGCCACCGCGTGGAAGACTAAGGCGGAACCCCACATGTGCAAGGGTAGCTCCGTCGGCATCTCACATCTCACACCCCACATGCCGACACCAACCTACAAGCCCGACATCTCACCACCATGTCTTTGAGACCTCTTTCAACTATTTGGCCTGTTCTTATCAACAGTCGCCCACCATGACCTTCGACGATCTCAATGAGAAGATTACACCCAGCGTACGTCTTGCACGCCCCACATCCTCATCCACACAACTTTTCTCGAATCCCAGCACAAGAACCCCATAGCTCGCGCGACCTATCTTCAAATAAACACCATCTACCTCTCCTAATCTAAGCTAACTCCACTGCAGAATCCCTCTCGCGAAACCTCCCCCGCCCGCGGCACCTCCCAACCCCAAGAACAAGCCATTCCGCCAACGCGCAAGACCCTCTTCGAATGGCAGAAATCCCAAAACATCGACCGCGATGCCCAAGTCAAAATCACCCGCGTCGCCCACATGCGCTACCAGCACCCTGACTTAGCCGAGATCACAACGTTCCTGCGCGACTTCGGTATGAGTGTGGCGAAGAAGGCGGAGGGGAGGAGGTGGTTCAGCGGATACGGCCCGGACCAATACGTGTACTACGCGCAGGAGGGAGAGAAAAAGTTTCTAGGGGGCACATTTGAGGTGGAAAGTTACAAGGAGCTGGAGAAGTATGTTGATCCGTCAAAAAAGTCGTGATTTGCAAAAAGACTAATCATGTGGATAGAGCAGCCAAACTCCCCACCGCATCCCCCATCAACGAACTCAACGACGCCCCAGGTGGCGGCCACATGGTCACCATCACTGACCCCGAAGGCTTCCCCATCAACCTCCTCCACGGACAAACGCCCAAGCCCGCAGGCCCCATGCCCGAAATCCTAAGCACGAATTACGAAGTCGAGAAACCGCGGGTAGCAAAGTTCCAACGCTTCAAGCCTGGACCTGCCGCTGTGCATAAACTGGGGCATTTTGGGTTGTGCGTGCAAGACTTCCCCTCCCAAATGGATTTCTACACGCGCAACTTCAATTTTGCGCCGACAGACTTCTTATACGTCGACGTAGATGGCGGTGATGGAAACGGCCAGGAAGCAAACAGAAAAGACGTAGCAGTCTTCCTCCACATCGACATTGGCAAAGCCTACACAGACCACCACACCTTCTTCATGAGCACAAATCCCACTTCCCACGTACACCACTGCTCCTTCGAAGTGCACGACTTCGACTCGCAAAACCTCGGCCACGAATGGCTCGTCTCCAAGTCATACAAATCCGTGTGGGGCGTCGGTCGCCATATTCTAGGTAGCCAGTTGTTCGATTACTGGTGGGATACCACCGGCTTTATGGTGGAACATTATGCGGATGGGGATTTGGTGAATGAGGATACGCCTGTGGGGTGGGGCGCTGCAGGGGATGAGAGTTTGGCTGTTTGGGGGCCAGAGGTGCCGAAGTGGTTTTTGGATTGAGGGGGTGGTGAAGAGAGAAGAGCGTTTTGCATTCGATTTTTTGCAGATGCGGCTGTAGTTGTATATCTAAGCAATGCTCTTTCGTATACATGCGAATGAATCCTGGTATTACACGCGAGGAAGCGGGCCTGGTAATCCTTCCTATGATACAGCGGTCTTGAGTCTAGGACACAGACCCTTCTATGCGCCCGCTAAAATGCCTGAATGAGCAGAATGAGCAGAACCAACTCCTCGCTACAACAAGAAATAGTACGCCTTACCCAGGCGCCGACCCAATGCCCAACAAATGCCTAACAATCCACCTCCCCCACCCCTCATATCCTCCCAAAATCGTCTCCAACCTCTCAACCCTCTCCTCAACCCCCTCAACAAGCCTCTCCAACTCCACCAACCCATCCTCAACATCATCCACCTTCCCCTTCAAACTACCCAACTCATAATCCAACTTATCCCCCAGCGTCCCCAACTCCCTAACCCCATCCTGCAACAACCCGCGATTCCCGCTCACAATCTCATGCGCATCCTCTCGCAGACTCTGATACGAGTCGAGTTGTGGGTAGTATAAGGAATCGAGTTGCACGGTGTCAGCTTCGGCAGCAGCGTCGAGGTCGGTAATGGTGGTCAAGCGGGAGGTGACCCATGTAGCGTCCAAGGCGGAGAGGAGGGCAAGTTTGTGACGGAGGCGAATTGCTTCTGTTGAGATGAGTGATTGAGTTCTCAAGGCGGTAGAAAGGGAGGGAGCGGGCGTGGGTGGGTCCGAGAGGGCGGTTGTGACGAGGGAAGTCCAGTGGAGGACGCTTTCTTCTGCTATGCTAAAGGAGAGGTGGCGGGGGTACCAGTTGTCGTCGCGGTTTGTCTGGCGGTAAGGGTCTAGTTGGTCAACGCTTTGGGTGCGGCGGAGTAGGGGTGGGATGTCGAAGGTTTCGTTGGGGAGTTTGTGGCAGGGATCTATACCGCGGTATAGAGAGCCTGCAATGGAGTGTTCTACCGTAGAGGGTCCGGTGTAGTCCGTCTCGCATTCTTCCGTGTTTGGAGGACGGGCGGTAGATACCGTGTCGTTGTGTACGTCTAGCTGTGGACGCGCTAGTTTGTCTGGCACGAGCGAGCTAGTAGAATCCCGAGGTGTTTGTGTCAGCACTTTGGTGAACGCAAGCTCAGACTCGACCGCGGTAAATTGCTGATACGAAGTATTGCGATGGAGATCAAGATTTTGCTTTGGGTTGTCCCCGGGTTTCGTCGGAAGGGAAGTTTGCGCAATGAGTTCGCCAGGAGACCACATGTCAGATCTTGCGTGCTGCATAGGGCTGCGGATAGTGTCGTCACGAGAAGGCTTCGCCTGATGATTTCGGCGACCCACCACGTCTTTGATGCGATTGAAGCCACTCCCTGACTCTATCTTCTCGGTTGCTCTCTTGATGACTGCGCGTTTCGATGTGGGATCCTTTTCTTTATCGTGCGGATCTGTGCTGATAATGGCATCGGGTCGCTTTCCAGAATCGAGACTATCACGCACGGTTATGCCGTGACCATCGTGCGTCGACTCTCTTTTCATCAACTCGGTGATATGTGAAGGTTGGTGCTTGTCAGGCGACTTAGATCTCTCATCTCGCGGTAGCCGGCTGAACATGTCCCCGGAGTTTGTCTTTCTCGGCTTCCCATACCAAAGCCACTTTGCACGCTCTCCCGAGAGGAGCTCAACAAAGCGATCGATGTCGACTGTCTCAATATCTGCAATACCGGCTTTTTCTCCAGCACCAACCATGCCCATCATCATCTCGCCACCCTTGCCTCCTAATTCCGCCATGGTGCTTTTGAATGCACGGGGTACGGCCCAACTCTCCTTGTTTGCGGCCTTTGCGGTTACTCGTCGAAGTCGTTCCAGCGTCTGGCGGTCTAATTGACCAGTCCGTTGTATTCGCTGCGCCTTTTGAAAATGGGAAATGGCCCGCTTAGTGCTCTCGATGTCAAAAACATCCTTGGAGACTGGGGCATTGCATGCGTGCAGTCGGTTTCGCGCGCCCATTATCATGCCCAGGAGAGCGGCGACCGTGGTTGGGCCTAGGATGCCATCGTTGGGCTCGATGGTGTAGTACTCGGTGCCGAAATCGATCCACCAGTCGTTAATGGCCTTTTCGGTCACGTCGCAGAAGAGGCCATCTGCGTACTCCAGATCTAGCTTGCCAAATGTGACCAAAGCAACTTGACAGAGCTTCACTAGCTCGATGACGGCACTGTTCAAGGGAATTTTGTCGCTTGTCCGATACAGCTGGTGGAATTTGGCTATGGCTGCACTGCTCGGCGGCGCTAGTTTGATTCCTAGACGGCCTGAGCAGCCTAGTCTCTTCAAGTTCTCATTCACCCAAAAGATTTCACGGTTTTTCTTCATATCGCCGTCGGGTACGGGAATGATGTTCAGAGAGGATGGGAATCCGTTCAGATTCGTTATCATCAGGGCGCCCAGGCTTGTCTCTTTTCTTCTTGCGTGATATTCATGCAACGCCTTGAAGTATGTCCTCATTCGTGGCGACCATTCCGACTCGTCCATTGGCACGCCAATCACAGATGCCCACACCGTGTCCTTTGGGTCGCCGGTGTAGGTGGTAATGATGAAGGTCGGGTGGATGCGGGAGCAGGCCCATTGCTCTACGAGGTAGATCTCGTACCCCACCAGCTTCTCGCGGCGAGCCAAGACGGTCGTAGACGCGTCTTCTTCGAGGTACCGGAAGGCGACATGGTCGGTGAGCACGAAGCGCTGGTGGGTTGCGGTTGGTGATTTGGCAGCGTGTTCGTTGGACGAGGCCGTGTGGGCGGTATCAACGGCGGGCGACTTCATCTGCTCGGTGCGGGAGGTAGAGGACGACGTCGTCTCCAACATGGGAGACGTCTGCAATCGTGGCATCCGGTTCCGGAGCTCCCTCTCTGAGTCGCGCGGCGAGGCCATGGCGTGGTTGTAGGACATGGCGGGAATGCGAAAGCAGAACAAAAGCAATGATGCTAATTACTCGTGGAACAAGCGATATGAAGCTGGCAGAAGCGGCCGCTTCATGGCGTTCGTGCAGCCTTGGGAGCGAGGATCTGGCGCCCGTCCGCACACCAGCGCGCGGACAGTGGGTTGCAACGTCGGGAAGCTATCGGCAGTCTACGCATGGTTCCTGGCAGTCGCGGTCATGGAGGCATCGGCAGACGCGGCAATAAGCTCAGGGCGGAGATGGAGGGAAGAGGAAGAATGCACGAGGTGGAAGCTTGGATAGACGCGCTGTGCCTGGCCTGCGCTGCCCCACACGTCATTCGCACCGGCGACCCCAGCTCCGCTCCGATCCCCAAGCTCGACACCAACCCCATCACGCCAGAGCACCCCATCTGCCATGGCGAAGCTGCACGTGGCTGGCGAACTCCACGACGATTCACTCCCGCTGCCCGCCCACTACCACAATCACTCCTCTGACATCCACTCATAGCCACGTCCGCCCGTAGCCCGACATGGCGCCGCCGCCGCCAAACGGCATGCACGAGCTGCTGGAGCAGTTGGAGACGCTCGAGAGCACGGCAAATCTGTCGGCGAGCATCGACGACGTGCAGAAGACCATAGACCTGCTTACTGCAGCTAGAGCCAAGATTGCCAACAGTGGGTTCCCTTGTCGTGTGTGTGCGGATGGAGCATGGCTAACAGCTGGACGACAGATCCGCAGACTGCTCCCATAACCCTCGCGAAGCTCCAAGACCCGCTCAAGAAAAGCCTGGAAGCCGCCCAGAAGGACATCAAGCCCATATACTCTGGCCTGAACAAGTATGGTCGTGCTCTGGACAAGGTGCGTTCCGCTATAACATCACTCGCAGATAGATACTGACGTCTACGCAGAAATTCAAAGACAAACCCCTCCCACCCGCCTCAAACGATGCCCTCTCCTCACATCCCCAACTCGTGAATCGCGCCATCGCCATGCACCTCCTCCGCGAAGGCGAGTTCTCCGTCGCCTCCACCTTCATCCAAGAAGCGAGCCAGCACCCGCCACAACCCGAACCTACCGCGAACACGCCAAATCCCTACCAAAACCTATCCTGGGAGAAGAACATGGCTGACGGCACTTTCAACTCGGAAACGCTGCAGAAGCAGTTCCTGGAAATGTACCACATATTGCATGAGCTGCGGCAGGAGCGGAACCTCGGCCCAGCCATCGAGTGGGCGCGTGAACGAAGTGATTCCTTGGAAGCGCGGGGGAGCAATCTGGAATTTGAGCTGTGCAGGTTACAGTTCGTGTGTCTATTCGTAGGGCACGGGGTCAACCAGGACGAGGATGAACGCATGGAGGAGGCACCGCTAGGACCTATGGAAGCGTGGGCGTACGCACGACGCGAGTTCGCCGGCTTCCAGAGAAGATATGCAAGAGAAGTGCAGCAGCTCATGGGTGCCATGGCATACTGGCAAAACGTGGTTGACTCGCCGTACCGGAGATACTTCTACAACGACGCTGCATGGGAAGACGTGGCGACATCCTTCACGAGGGAGTTCTGCTCTCTACTCGGCTTGAGTGCAGACTCGCCGCTGTACATTGCCGCGACGGCTGGCGCAATCGCACTACCGCATCTTCTGAAGCTGCAGAGCATCATGGAGAAGACGCGCACCGAGTGGACGACACAGAACGAACTACCCGTAAGTCGCCTGATCCTCATCTCTCATCTTTCCACTTCCCCTGTCCACCCTTCTTCCCACGTCAACTATACCTTTGCAAGCACAAGTCTGACTCAAATAGGTCGAAATCCCACTCCCACCACCCTACCACTTCCACTCCATCTTCGTCTGCCCCGTGTCCAAAGAGCAATCCACCGACGCGAACCCGCCCATGATGATGCCCTGTGGACATGTCATAGCGCAAGAGTCGTTAGACAGACTGAGCAAGGGAACGCGGTTCAAGTGTCCGTATTGCCCAGGGGAGAGCCATCCGAGAGATGCCGTGAAGGTGTTCTTGTAGTACATAGGGAGCCTGATGTATAGTCGAACGGCGGGCAGCAGGAGGACCATGCACAAGCAGTGCAAGAGGGTCTGCATTGGATGGCGCATCACGGTAGGGTTGGATCACCTCTCTGGATTGGATGCTTATAAGAGGGATGGCGTTGTTTGTTGTTTCGGTGCTCTCTATATGGGATCCCTAGCTTTCTGGCTTTCGGCGTCTGGGTTCTCTGGGTCGGCGGTAGCCTGCTCCGCTTTTGCACTCGTCTTTCGGCGCCGTTTGGCCCATCTAGCTGCGGCTGTGCTGCTTCATGATATATCAAGACACTCAATTACCCTACTCTAGTTCTGTTGCTCTGTTTTTGCCGCTCGATACGCGAAGAGGTCAATGTCTCCCACCCGTCATGGCTAGTTACATGGTGTGAAGCAGCACCATGTAACCATAGGATAGACTAGACAAAGTGAAAATACGAACTGATAAGAGATGACGGTTTGCAAAAAGTGCGAAGGGACAGGTAAGCCGCTTACATCAGAGTGCTGAGCGCGTACTTACTGGAGTCGCTGTCAAGGGCCGTTCTCACTTTATTGATCCAGCAGACTTTAATATCTGCAGTCAAAACGCACTTTGGAGAGCGTGGAGTATGCGGCTCTACTGTGAACCCTGTGAACCCAACCTACGTTGTGCGACAGGCCTACCGTAGCCGTCTTCTTGGGTCGTTCTAGCGTGGATCAGGGGTCATTGGCATGCATTCTTGCGCAACACTCCAGGTGCTGTGGACGATACATGCTGCATGGCGGAAGGGGGTATGCAGCCGAATGCTCGAACCGGATCGTGCTGGTCGGGCAGAGAGAAAGTACACGGAGGCGGCCTATCTGCTACCGGAAGAGGTGGTTAGACGATAAGAACGGGCATTGGTCCATATGCATGCTCGTGACTTCCAAGACGGCCAAGCCTAGATCTACCTGCCCAAACGGCTGTATGAATTGGCTGCCGCAAAGGAGGACACAACGCAACAAGCGCAGGATTCTCCGTAGCCTGCCAGTCTAGTCTCCAATCGGCCCTGGCGCACTGGAGATCCGGCCACTCCTACTGGATGTTGGTGCTGAGATGTAGAGGAGCCGGGTAGTTCAAGAGGCGACGTCCGACCTCCTATTCGGAGGATGTAACTCAAAGCATACTGCCCAATTCCCATGATAACAACCCCGGTAGCTTGGAACAGACAGGCGTCTGGGCGTCTACGCTGCAGCTGGCGGTATCAATGGCATACCTCGCTGACGGTGCCATGGCCCTGGTTATCGGAAGGCCTGAGACACTCGACCCACAGTCGCCTCCACTATCATCATCTCTTAGGGAAGCACGGCTGAGAAAGTGATAAGGCGCGGTGGATGCTCGTGTGCTGAGCCGCCTAGCTTCCGGGAGGGGGGCAGGCGGGTTACGGTGGCAAGGAGCTGCTGCAACGCAGATCGGTCTGGTGCGAATCGCGGCGAGTGGTGCGCTTTGAGGCGGCCGGTCGTGGAGACTTGATAGAAACGTGCAGCACCGGTGATCACGGCCGACAGACCGCTGGGATGGTGCGCGAGAGAGGGAGAGAGAGAGGCACAAGAGGCTCTTCCCATAGGTATCCCCAATTGCACATGTTCGACGTGCTCTGCTCCACCTCGGGGCCCACGATGATAGCCAAAATTGGATGTCAAGAACGCCGCCCACGAACCCAAGTGGGAGCCTCAACCGAGGCCCCGCGCGCCATCGTTGCGCTTATCTCTCCACCGCTTGGCACCGGCGCGACATATCAAACCGTGGGCCAATGGCGGCTGGGGGGCATGCAGACGCTCCAGACTCCGTGATAAGAGGGCCGTAAGCGTTGCAGGGACATGGAGGCCAGCGGCGCGCTGTGAAGAAGCGGGCAGGGCACAAGCACCAACAGTGGTGAAGTGCGAAAAGACCAGCACTGGCGGCGATGACCGGTGCGCCAATCAAAACGGCCAATCGGCGGGTCCGCCAGCTCGAACAGGAAGCTGGCATGGGTCGCATCGTGCACGGCTGCTCGACTATCGTCCAGGCCGAACCATGGTGGCACCCGGCTCCAAATAGCTGTCGCGTGCCTGTGGTGTGGAGAAATAAATTCTCCACAAGACGCTTTGTGTCCGCTCCAGTTCCTCGCCTTTTTTCTTCTTCACAGCCCTTCCCAGGAATCGCCTTCGTGCCCTGTCCCCGCCATGGCCGACGTTCCGCGCGAGCACAACAGCTCGCCCATGCTGGGCGTTCATCCCAATCCGGACCCCGCCCTCGACGTTGCGAACGAGCACCACCACGCGCACAAGAACCACACCGCGTTCGCTGAGAAGGGCCGCACCGACAATGTCGTCTACACGACCGGGACCACCCCAGAGCGTGGTACGGTGCCACACGCCATCCACCCGGATGAGTTGCATCACCGCCATGCCCATGGCGACCACGATATCGAGAAGACTGGCGCCTATTACGAGGCGGAGAAGGGCAGTCTGGACAGAAGGGAACTGTCTCCGCATTCCGACGACGAGGAAACCCGCGATGAGAGACTGAAAAGCCAGCTGGGACTTTTCTATTTCTTGATTATCTTCTGGAGACGATGGGGTCGGATCGTCACTCACGTGTTTTTCGGAACGCTCATGACTGGGTAAGCGAGACGTGATGATGCCAAAGTCGTGCGCCTGGCTAACATGTACAGTTGGTGGATTGCCGGTGTCGCCGTACATCGTCATGACAAGAATTGGGTGGTCCCGTTCTTGGTGTGGCTCTGCACCATGCTCCGAATCCTCTTCTTCTACGTCCCCATCACCATTGTTTCGACGCCGATGCATTTTGTGTGGAACAATACCGGTGTGAGGATCACCTCGTTGATCCCGGAGAAGATGCGCACCCCGCTCGGTGCGGGCTTGTCGATTGCCGTCATCATCATCGGAGCCTTCGTCAGTCCCGAGAGCCAGAACAACAGCCGTACCAACCGCGCCATCAGTCTGTTCGGTCTTCTCGTCTTCATCTTCTTCTTCTATATCACCTCCCGCAACAGGAGCAAGATCGTATGGCACACCGTCATCGTCGGTATGCTCACGCAATTCATCATTGCGCTGTTCGTTCTGAGGACCCGTGTTGGATACGACATCTTTGAGTTCATCTCCACTCTCGCTCGTCTCCTTCTCGGGTTTGCCGATAAGGGTGTCATCTTCTTGACTGCCGACACTGTTCCTGAGCTACACTGGTTCTTCACTTCAGTTGTACCGCCCATCATCTTCTTCGTTGCCTTCGTGCAACTGCTCTACTACTGGGGAATCCTGCAGTGGTTCATCGGCAAATTCGCCGTCTTCTTCTTCTGGTCCATGCGCGTCTCTGGCGCCGAAGCTGTCGTTGCGTCCGCATCGCCCTTCATCGGTCAGGGAGAGTCTGCCATGTTGATCAAGCCTTTCGTCGCCCATCTCACAAAGGCCGAAATTCATCAGGTCATGACTTCTGGATTCGCTACGATTGCCGGTAGTGTGCTGGTTGCCTATATGTAAGTATTTCGTGAGATTCTGCTAGAGCTTTGCTGACAACGTACAGTGGTATGGGTATCAACGCTCAGGCTTTGATCTCGTCCTGTGTGATGAGTATTCCTGCTTCTCTGGCCATTAGTAAACTGCGTTACCCGGAAGAGGAGGAGACGCTCACCGCTGGACGTGTTGTCATCCCCGACGACGATGACCACAAGGCCACCAACGCGCTCCACGCTTTCGCCAACGGTGCGTGGCTAGGCATCAAGATTGCAGGCATGATCATCACCACGCTCCTCTGCATCATCGCACTCCTGAGTCTCGTGGACGGTCTCCTTACCTGGTGGGGCCGTTATCTCAACCTCGATGGTGATTACGACCTCACGTTGGAGCTCATTCTCGGATACATTTGCTTCCCCGTTGCATTCTTGCTTGGTGTAGGCACCGACAAGGCAGAGCTACTTCTGGTCGGCCGTTTGATCGGTGTCAAGGTCATCGCGAACGAGTTCGTCGCCTTTAGCACTCTCCAGGCCAAGGACGATCCCGAGTCTCCCTACCACACCCTATCACCCCGCGCCCGGTTGATCGCCACCTACGCCGTTTGCGGTTTCGGCAACATCGGCTCGCTTGGTACCCAGATCGGTGTGCTCAGTCAGATCTCCCCCGGACGCAGCGGTGATGTCGCCCGTCTTGCCCTGAGTGCTCTGATCTCTGGTGTCGTTTCGACTTTGACCAGTGCCAGTGTTGCTGGATTGATCATCACCGATCAGGCCCAGTTTTCTTAGACGTCCGCGCGCTCTACATGGGCTGGGACCTGCGTTGTCGTGTATCGGTGGCAGTCTATAATCTACCCATTAGTTTGTGTTGGTCACAAATAATACCCAGCAGTGCACCAGGAAGGTCACTTGCGTCGTTTTTATTCCACAGAAGCATTCTTCCTTTTTCTTTTGACGTGAAACCCGGTGAAGTGTAGTGAGGCGGAATTGAAAAAGCTCGATCGTTCACTGACAAGGTTTCCTTCGTTCCACGCTGGTTGTTCAAGGCTCGAAGTAAAGCCGCTTGAAATTTGATGCGGACGTGAGTGAGATGTCTGTCGTGTGTAGAAGAAGCGCGAAGGACAGCGAGTGCGTCGTGGATCCCGCAGCGCCCTTCGATTTCGACCGCGCCCTTTTCGACGTGTACGTTTCCGCTTTAGGCAATTTGTCGCCTGGGCTAATTAGGCTTGGCTGGAGCGTGGCTTCACCCTTCGTATACGCGACAAGATGTTAAGGGGCGTTCGGCCGATACTCCGCTCATGGGGCCGCTGGGAATGCTCGAGATCGAAAGGAAAGTGGGTGGTGGTGAGGCATCTATGTTAGTCACATCTTCGTAGCGGTGTAGTGCTCCTTTTGTGTCAATATCCGAACCTTGGCAGGACCTATGAAGGCAAGAGCATCCGCAAACTTCACTGCATTATCAACGACAGTTCCACAGCCTCACCGTAATCCCCCACCTTGACTCTCACTTGACTCTCAGAAGAAAGTGCAGCGAGGTCTTCACATCCCACCTCCAAGCAGCGCCAGCCCGCTGTTCGCCGATTGCCTCGCACGTCCTTGAACAGAACGAGCGAGAATTCAATAGGGCGATTTCATCCGCGCAGTTGGCGACCACTTCGCATGCGCACAACGGCGTGCATTGCATGGAGGCTCCTCCCACGTCTGTGGGCCAGACCGCGCTCCGCACTACTCGTCCAAGGATATCAGGATCCATGTAGAGGGCATGTAAGTGGCTCGAAAGTCCCAATCACAGCGATACTGAAGTGAGCGAAACATCAATCACAGCGACATTGAGGTGAGCGAAATACCAAGCACGAGGATGTGTCGCGTGTCAATAGACTGACCCTCCTGGAGTTGCGATACAAGCACGATTAGCCACTAAGGTTCACTCCACCACATCCACCACATCCACCGCTCTCGTGTAGACGTCTAAAAGCAAAAGTAGCGTCCAACCTAGCTCTAGAAGCATCTCGTAACGGTATACGACCTCCGCAACAGGAGATGGGTGCAACGCTAAATTATCAGTCATCGACGATGCCGACAATGCTTCTTGGGTCTTTCGATCTGAGTGTTTTTTTAAAGCTATTGAGCAATTTGGACATCACGTTCCCACACCGACATGTCTTGCAAGGCCACCGTGTAATGCGCAGACCCAGGGTCCGGCAGAACCAATACCGGCCCAATGGTTCCATGCGTGTACAGTGCAGGCATGGAGCTCTTCCCGACAGATCGGCAAACTACTCGAGCGTTCCAGACCCTGTCTCGGCTTCAAAGGTAGCGGTCGGCAGTCTTCTTGGGCTTGATAAGGCTGTGGTCGTTCACGGGGCGATCGTAGATGGGAGAATACACTTCCCCCGATGTGGAGCCACGGACAACATTTGGGGGGAAAAAATCCCAACGCTCTATGTTGAGGGCTGTGCTATGTTGAGGAGGTTGGTACAATGAGTGTACCTCTCCCTTTTTCTTTCATGTCGAATCTCGTTCAAATCGCCTCGGACTGCGACTGGCGCATGTCAATATTGGATTAGAGAGTGATCAAAGAATTAATTTCTTGGTGGCGAACCCAAGGGCAAATCGTGCCTCTTGTAGCAGATGATTAACGGGGAACGATGGACTGGAGGACTGAAGGACTGAGAACCTCACGATATCAGGGTCGTTGTGGCCTATCACGCCGAAGCAGTATATCGGAGTGTGCGGCCAGCCCTGCGAGCTGTCCACCGCAGAACCCCCACGGCGAAAGTCAAGACTATCTCTTGTTTACTCTAGCCAATTAACTATTATCAGCTGCTGTTTGTCGATACACGCACCTTTCCCTAGGCTGCTCTATATCACAAGGGCGACATCGGCTCTGCGAAAACCGCGCGCTCTCAGCGAAGACACGACGCGAGGCGATTACCAACGTAATCGAGTATCACGAACTGAAAACCCCGCTCCGGGGAGATATGCGTACCCCAATGGAGCGAGGCTGGTAAAAGATAAGGACGGCAACCTGTCCAATCACAGGCTCCGGGATCAACGCGCTCAGACGGGAACGGCCGCTAGCTCCTGATCCCGGAAGCTGGACGAATCTTACGCGAAGAGCTTCACGCAAGCATGGTCCCTTTCACGGAGATGTTTGCTTTTGCTTTTGCATGGTCCCCACATCTAAGAGAGTTTCCCACGCCCAGAGAGCCATGTGCGTGCCCTCGAGCGCGTGAGACACGTTTTGATCATGCAGGGCAAGGGCTGGAACGTCCGAGCGAAAGTGGGCGGCCAAACCGCTGCGCGTAGTCTCGCTTGAAAGAACGCCATGCGAAGCGTGTACATCCTGCTGACGCTTGCAGAGAGACAGCACTTGCAGGCGGAAGACAGACATGCGGTGGGTAAAGCAGCTGGTGCAATGTGACTAAAATCCGCCGCTCAGCGCTTTGCAGCTTATCTCAACGACATCTCGCTTCCTTATCAGTTTCCAGCGAGCATGTCGCCCATCTCGACCTCAACCAGCCACCGCGCTCCACTCAACGCAGGAAAGCTTCCCCACGGGTCCACCAAAGAACCATGCACAAGATCTCCACCAGCACCGTTTCGGCTCGCAGCCACGGCTGGCAGCGAGCTAATCTCCATCTTGGCTGATCTTGTATCCCTATGGCGGCCGCCGAAGCTAAGAGTCTCGAGCTTAACAATTTTCCCGTCCTCAGCTTCAGGCCAGCCTCTGTTCGTTTGCGTAGGCACTAGCGGTTGATATCTATTACCCAGCTCTTTGGACAGGCTCGGCAGCAGGCTTGTATAACTACGGCGTGTTCGCCCCGTTAGAGTCACCGTTGCTCCGTACTCTGGACCTGCAACTGCATCACCAGCTAAGAGGCGGACTTCGAACTTGAGCATTTCCCTGGATAGAAGACTTGCAGTCATGGTAGCAGCAGCTCCGCCCCTTGGGCAAAGTGTCGGCTATGGTATCGTCATTGGCCTCGGCTTTGCTTTCGCGTGAGTCGCAACGCGTATCGGTTTAGAAGCCTCTACTAATGTGTGACAGGTTTGCCATGATCTTGACGACCTTTGTCCTCAAGCGGTACGTCCATTGATCTTTCTCGCTGTCCACATCCTACACATGGGCTCCCACGCTCAAGGGACACGAGGTTCAGAAGATGCATGTACTAACGTTTTGCAGATACAACTATGAATTGCAAACCTCCGAAATGTTCACTACAGCAGGACGCACTGTCAAATCTGGCCTGGTGGCTTCTGCTGTTGTCTCGTCGTGGACCTGGGCTGCTACACTGCTCCAGAGCAGCGCTGTCGCCTACAATTATGGTGTATCCGGGCCCTTCTGGTATGCGTCCGGCGCGACCGTCCAGATCATTCTGTTCGCCACAATTGCAATCGAACTCAAGCGCCGCGCGCCCAACGCACATACTTTCCTGGAAGTAATTCGAGCCCGATATGGTGCGGCGACGCACATTGTGTTCATGGTCTTCGGTACGTAACTCCAGGACACAAAGCACGTCGCAATTATCAGACAGTGCGACACTTGCCCAGCACACTAGGCACCAAGGCCCCTCTGGATGAGCTTTGCTAACTTTGTTCCCGCGTTTAGGTATCTTTACGAATATTTTGGTGACTTCTATGCTCCTCACTGGAGGCTCGGCCGTGGTGACATCCGTGAGTATATGAAAACGCATGACGGGGACATACCAAATGCTGACGCGAATAGCTCACCGGAATGCATACCGCCGCTGCTTGCTTTCTGCTCCCGGTCGGTGTCGTCCTCTATACGATGTTTGGCGGGATCAAAGCCACCTTCTTGACCGACTATGCCCACACTGTTGTCATTTTGGTAATCTTGCTCATGTTCGCCTTCACCGCCTACGCCACCAACGAGAACCTCGGAAGCCCCTCCAAAGTGTACGATCTCTTGGTTGAGGCGGCAGCGAAGCACCCAGTGGAGGGAAATGCCGGAGGATCATATCTCACCATGCGCTCAAAGGAAGGTGCCATTTTCTTCGTGATAAATATCGTGGGCAACTTTGGCACAGTTTTCTGCGATAACGGTTACTATAACAAGGCTATTGCTGCTAGCCCCGTTGATGCGCTGTAAGTGACCCTTTGGGTGCAGATTTTGGCTCTGAGGCAGTTGCTAACAGTGCCAAGCCCCGGATATATCATGGGCGGACTCTCTTGGTTCGCCATTCCCTGGCTGGCGGCTACCACCATGGGTCTTGCTGCTCTTGCTTTGGAAAGCAATCCTGTCTTCCCTGGCTACCCCGCACGCATGGCGGCTGCTGATGTATCTGCCGGTCTGGTCTTGCCCACCGCTGCCGTCGCTATGCTCGGAAGTGGTGGTGCTGTTGCCACCCTGTTGCTGGTCTTCATGGCCGTAACCAGCGCTATGTCTGCTGAACTAATCGCCGTTTCGAGTATTTTCACCTACGACTTGTACCAGACCTACATCAATCCCCAAGCTACTGGCAAGCAGCTTATCAACATGTCCCATTGCATGGTTGTTGGATTTGCAGTTGCGATGGCTGCTTGGTCCACGGCTTTGTACTATATCGGCATATCCATGGGTTACCTCTATCTCTTGATGGGAGTCATCATCTCTGCCGCTGTACTCCCTGCCACTCTTACTCTGATGTGGAGTAAGCAAAATTGGTGGGCTGCGACCTTTACACCGCCCCTGGGTTTCGCTTGTGCATTGATTGCTTGGCTCGTAACAGGTAATCCCTAACTTTGGCTTTATAGCAATCTTCAGAGGCTAACGAACTCCAGCTAAGAAGGAAGGCGGCGAACTAACCGTCGCCACTACTGGTGCGAACAACCCCATGTTGGCTGGCAATGTTGTCGCACTCCTTTCGCCTCTCATCTTCGTCCCCGTTTTGACCTACGCCCTTGGTCCCCAAAACTACGACTGGCTCTCTATGAAAGCCATCCGCAAGGGCAATGACGAAGACCTCGCCCTCGCCGCACACGTCGATCTCGAACTCGTCCCCGGCGAACGCCGCAACAGCATTGCCGACGAGGAAGAAGAGCAAGCCAAGCTTCTCAAAGCATCCAAGATCGCTCGCTACCTCACTCTCTTCATGACGATCTCTCTCCTCGTTCTCTGGCCCATGCCCATGTACGGCACAGGATACATCTTCAGCAAGAAGTTCTTTACCGGTTGGATAGTAGTGGGAATCTTATGGATGTTGTGCAGTGCCTTTTGCGTCGGTCTATATCCGCTTTGGGAAGGCCGCCACACGAGTGGTCATACCTTCAAGGCTATGTTCCTCGACATCACTGGAAGGGGGAGGCCCAGGGCTATCGTGCACGATGGTGAGGGTACGGATACGCCTACTGAGGTTGTGGGTGAGAAGACGAAGTCGTAGGCGATATCTTTCTAGTGATGTGCTTATGCTATGGCACACATCCTGGAATGAAGTGGATGATACTGGAGCTGAGAGACGAGATTGCTTTTATGTTAGATATCCCTGATACCAGCCACTCGCTCGAGCGCGCAAGTCTATTTTGCTACATATGCAACTCAGACTATTTAATTAAGATGATGCGTAACGAACGTCTTCCTCATTGAAAGTCGTAACAGCTACCACAGGTAAGAAGACGTGATTGCGGCGCGTCGGATTTGGGGATATTATGGCGGGGCGTGCAGTGTACTCCGCACCGAGGAACCTGTGGATGGGGTTTGCAAAGGACAAAACTATATTTTTGGCGCGATTACGACGCGGCGATGTGAGCGAACGTCCTACGTCGAGAAGTGTGCTAGTCCATATCTGGTTAGCGCTATGACCTACATCCGGTTTCGCCAGCGATTCTCCGGTGCACCCATCTACGAAGTACAAGACCATCATAGCCAGCGCATGACATCCCAGAAGCTTCGCTATCGCGACTGACGACGATCAAGAGGCGATTTGTGCGGAGGTGGCGCATTGATGGCGTATGCGGCTGAGGTCCGAACGTTGCCTCGCCTGTATGCGGTTGATGTGGCAGTATCGCAACCTTGGGCGAAGTTCGATATCTAAGCAACTATTTTCGCGACGAGTCTCATTTCGGCGAAGCGGAAGATCATCTCTGGTTGACGAAGGGCGAGTGCAACGCGGTCAGACGTGGCTGTCGCGCTTTGTGCGTCGCAAAGTCTCTTGTACCCTTTCTCCGAACTCCAGTCCCAGTATTTGTGTGCGACTCTTCGTTGCACCCGTCCTCTCACTTTATCTCGGAGAGCGCAGTTCCATGGTCTTTGTGTAGCAATTCGTCGCACAACATGAGGCCGCACCCCACGTTTCAGGCAGAACCTACGAGAGATTTATCCCACTCTATCGGCAATATGAGCTTCTGGAACACGTCCCGAAGAATCGTCTCGTCAATGCAACGCCAACCAACAACTCCCCTCATCTCCCTTCGACGCATTTAGACCAAGCGAACCACGGTTACGAACTTCAGCCTGTGTGGAAAATGTATGAAGCCGCTACTACTCATTTCCCGAGGGGGTCAGTCAAGACCACTTTGGGATTCTTCGACCAGAGAAACATTGCGTTGCTGAGAGTTCTCATTGGGCGATATGGTGTTTGCTGTATGCAGATTGAATGCGGCTTCTTCTTCTGACGCAGGCTCAGTTTCCGTGATAGGGCAGAAGAGGATAGCCAATGGCGAGCATCGCTTGAGGTAGGGATGCGCGCCAGTGCTACGAGGCTGATGTCGTTGATCTACCTGGAGTATGCGCCTGTGTTGTGTCTTTGTCTTGCATCGCGGTTTACCTTCTTGTCACTCCTTCGTGTTTGTTCTCATATCGTCACTCTTTACATCATGGCCTACGAATTTCGAAATCTGATCTGGCTGTGCTGGATTCTCTGTTCTCTTGTTTCGTTAATAGAAGGTCAATTTGGCGGTAGTGATTTCCGCGGCGGCGGTGGTTCTTTTGGTGCTCCTGCTGGGTTTGGGTCTGGAGGTCTATCTTTCGGGAATGGGGCAGGCTTTCGCGGTGGGGGGTCTCGTAATGGAGGTAAATCTGGATCCGACAGGTCTGGGCAGGTGAGTTGATCTGTCTAATCACATCAAAGCGAGACTTCACTTAGGAGGCAGCGCGTAGTTTCAATTTGCACAAGACTGACTCATTCTGTAGGACTCCGGCAATCGAGCAGATAGATTCGGCGGTGGAGGAGAGGGTGACGCACAGCGCGGATCACAACAGGGAGACCAGATGGCTGAAGAAGCCGTTCCCTCATTAGCTGTACCATCGACAGATCCCGCCATGCCTCTGGCCTCTACTGCAGCGATGGCGGAAGAGATGGTTCCTACCATCGACATGATCTCATCAGCCCCGATTAGCCCCACTGAAGCCGCATTGGAGCAACCTTCCAGCGTAGCTGACGCGTTCTCTGAGCCGTCATCTACACTGCTAGCTCCACCAGGCATCCCGCTTGTTTTGCCAACGAGTGCCGTTTCCAACAATATTGCCTTCACGACCGCTTCGTCCGAGCAATTCCCTTCATCTACTTTCGACCGACCCACAGTAACGACTTCCATGACCTCGACCTTATGGGTAACACCATCTCCCATGGCGGAAACCTCCGCTGCCCCTGCTGAAGAAGCATCATCACCACCAACAACAACAACCGAGGCTAGTCCCTCAGCTTCCATGAATACCGCGCCGCTTTCTACCTCGTCAGGTACAACGATGAGTGTCTCCAAACAAGCTGGTATGGGCGTCGGCATCACTTTCGGCCTCCTCGGCGTAGCAGGTGCAGCAAGCTTGTACCTCTGGCGCCGCCGGCGCAACCGCCAACTCGACCGCGACAACCTCACACCCCGCAACCGTAAATTTGACTTCGGTAGATTCTTCCACCGGCGCTCGCGCTCTCAGAATGACCCCAGAAACGACCCCGAGTGGAGTATCGAGTCCGCATCCAAAGTCGAAATCCTGCGCGGAGGAAGCATACGAAGCATTCGCACTGGCTCACCTTCCAACTCTCTAGCGTCCTCATTTCCCTTGCCTAGCGTCGATAAATCTCCTCTTTCTCGTCTGCAACCTCCGGCTGCAGTAGGAGGCAACCCAAGAGACGGCACAACGCTGGAAGTGCTCAGAGTAGGGATGAGGGTGCCGGACCGGAAACCCAATCTGGCACTCACTAGCAATCCGCCAGTCTCGCCTGGCTCGTTTCCCTCGCCGCCGACGAGCCGGGGTGGAGAGAAGACGAGTAGTTGGCCGCTTTCGAATTGACGTGACCAGTGGGGGATTTAGGAGGGTATGTCGCTGAGACGAGAGCGAGGTCGTGACTTGACTTGACAATTTAAATGTACTGAACTAGGGTGGGGTTACGGCGTTTACTTTGGAAGAAACACTTCCAATATAGATAATGGCGTACTGGGTATGCGTCATTGTCGATGGTCCTTATTCGAACTCATGAAGCTGCGCTTGGATAACATCTTTTTGAGTGCCTGGTAGGTAGCTCGCGACTCTATACGTCGCTTTGTATTTTACATTCGTCTCTTAGCGTAGGTAGCTAAACAGTCATTACCGCAATGAAGAGCAACAATGCCTGCAACCGACTCCCAGTAGACAAAGTCACTGCTTCCCTTCTAGATAAGCTGAAAAAATGCTGACGTCTTCCAGAGACGCCGTCGCCCGATTCGAGAGCTAAACATTACATTGGTGATAGGCCGTTGGTGTTGCACAAGCCACGCGCCTTCTTGTCAACAAGTATATCCTCTATATATCCCCCATCCATCTTCTCATTATCGCTCACACTTCCCCTCCACACCTTCACCTACACCCAACAAACCCCGTCTCCCCCCCGTCTCCATCCCGTCAACAAGTCCCACCTCAATCCTCTCGTTCCTCCCCTCACCCATCTCACTTCCATGTGCCCAATACGACACTCCCCCTCGATCCCCACAATCCAATCCCAGGCTCCCAAACAACATACGCACGTCCGAAACACTCAACAGCGTTTGCGGACACGGTGAGTCGTTCGCGATATACGCCCTCGCGCTCTCGGAGGCTCCGCTCCAATGTCGTTGGCCGAGAAGTGTTTGTGGTGCTGAGGCGACGCGCGTGGATGTGAGAAGTGCGGATATGGCCATTGAGGTCTCGGTGGGCGAGAGGTTTGCGGTGGGGTTGCAAATTGTTTTTTGGTGTGTGAGCGTGCGGTGTATTGGTGTGGAGGACGTTGTATTGAGGAAAGTCAGGGCGAAGAAAAGGCAGGAGGTAAGATACATGATTGTTGGTTGGCTTGGACAGGAGTCGGGTGAATCGAAGCGGAATTCGTTTCTATACAATGAAAAGGCGCAAAAACTTTGGTTAATATTATCGTGAATTGCAAAATAATGTCCCTCGCCAGAAATTCCCCTCCAGGTGAGCAGTTACAAGCTTTTATGCCAAAAAGTCGGATCCCCATCTCTTCGCGCCCAGCACGATTCCTCGGCCTGATGCGACGGCCGTTGCGAAACAGCTATTTACGTGTCGGACAGTTGTTTGGTCGGCCCGATGTGGAAACAGCCAGGCTGCTTTCGGCTTCACTAAAACGCTGCTAAGCTCGGAAGCGTGTAGCAGCGACGCTACGCACTCTTGAAACATGAGATTTGAGAAACGAAGTGTTTCTTGCTGGTTTGTTTGAGGGTTAGCGGGGGCGGAGCCTCAATCTTGCTAGCTGCCATAAGTGACTTTGCGCGAGTACGAGGGGGTTTGCGGTGGGCGCAGAATTGCTCTGTTGTTGCTGCGGTCTACATCTAATAATGGATAACGATGGAACGGAGTGGGGCGGGAAGCATGAAGGAAGCGTTTACTAATTCGCTGTAGATGGCTATATCGCCGAGATGAACTGGCTAGTGTGTATTTCTTCGCACCATGCGGAAGATATGCGGTTGGGAATAGTAGTGTTGGAACGAGACTATAAGCATTGATCTTCTCTTGGGAGGAGCGCGTGGGTATACCTACGCTTAATACATAGATACAAAGCGCGTCGTAAAAGCAAGACGTTGGGCGGGTCTAAAATAAGACATCACGCACTGACACACCCCTGGATAAGCTTTGTAGAGGTGCCAGGTCTTCCACGCAGAAAAGCCGTCCCACCAGAAGCTAGCAAAGCAGACCCAATCATGCAACGGGCCTCCTCTTAAACCTTACAATCCTCACTTCAAACTCCCTGCATTTCTTATCCCACCTCTCCTCTCTTGCGCTGTGAATTTCATCGGAATCTTCTTCCTGATTCAGTTCGCGGTCCTCGTCCGATTCGTATAACCTATCCTCGTCCGAACCGTACAACTCCTCCTCGTCCGAACTGTATAACTCTTCCTCTTCATCAGAGTCCGGTGGTTCAGTGTCCACCTCCGGCCCGTTGTGGCAAGCATACGTGGGCACCTGCTTCTCTACAAAGTCCTCCTCGCCCCCTTCTTCTCTCTTCCAATTCGCTACCTCTGTCTTATCCCAAACAAGCTCCGCCCGCTTTACCGCCAATGGAAACTTCCACGTCTGCGCACACTCAACCACCGTATCCAGTTGCTTCTTCTTAACCTCCCAAGTCTCGAGCACAAGCTCGAAGATCTTGAGGTCAGGAAGCGAACATACGATAGCGCCCCAATTCTTATCATAGGGTGGATGCCTGCCTGCTCGTCGCTGTTCGGCTAGCTCGTGCATTGTGGGTTGGCCTGCAATTGGAGCAATTGGAAAGGCGCCCGGGTCTTGTGCCATTGATGGATCGAGACGTAGGTGCTGCGTAGCACTAGAAGCGTCGGGATTGTTGCTCCACGTCCACCAATCCATACGTGTAAGCCGAAGGGTGAGGCGAGTCAGTGGACGAGCGACCATTGCGCGCGCAGTGGGGTCGAATGCGAGACTTGGTTGAGTGTGATCTACAATTTGGGTTGCAAAGTCAGTAAAGCTCAACTCAAAATGTGACAATGTCCCTTCCAATTGAGAAGGCACTCCCGCTAAGACTCCATTCGAATCACAGTCTTACGTACCGTAGAATCCGAAAGGGTTGTTTGCAAGAGTCACTTCATCTCCATCTTTTGGATCCACGCTACCAGTATCATCTGCTCCCAAAAGTCCAAAATTCAAGATTTGTACGAGATCTTCTTTCCGTAGGCCGTGGATCTTATTAAAGCCGCTGTAGAAACGCGGGGCAACATACGCGGCCTTGTGTCGATCTTGGGCCTTCCATTTCTTCATGTAGTCGGCCAGCTCACCGTGCTCCAGAGAGTTTTGCTGCAGACTTATGTCGATCCCCTGAATTAGCGCAAACTGCCATGGTGCGAGTTTGTGCAGACGAGGTCGAGTCGGCACTTGGAAGTCGTACACGAGCAACGGGTTGAGCATCAGCGGTAGCCGATACGCTTCGAGGTACACCATCTTGCATGTCTGCAAAAAGGGAAATGCAATGTCAGATGCTCGTGGCTTATTTCTTCTTCCGCGGTATTCGCGCATTATGTTGTTGCGGTTTGGCGGATGTGATGTATTGTCCGTGAACGCATATTCGTAGATCATGTCTCGGATTTCCTTTGGAAGTATGGTGAGAAGATAGAACTGGTCCTGCGTCGTCACGGAATCGGCGGCCAGGGAAAAAGCGAGGGGTTCGGTCTTGCGCCCGTAATACATGCACTTGTCGATGCCGTCGGGTCGCAGTGTCCATTGGCAGCTGCAGAAGTTGCGGCCATCGCTGTCGTGACATAGCGAATTGTATTCTACTTTCTGCTAATCTATCAGCATGGATTGGACAAGACTGGCTCTAGAATGTACCGGGTACTTGTTCGCTGGCTGCGACTCCGGAGGTGCTGCTCCAGCGCTGTCCATTTTGTACAATACCTAGGATGCAGGTTCGTAATGAGACTTCGTCAAAAATTGTTTTGAAAATACTAGTGATTGGCACTGGTATAAGATGAGTATCCAAAATTGCGGCTTTGGGCGTATGGTGAATTGTTAGGCTCCAACCCCACTCGAAGGAGCTTTAGATGCGCGATTTAATTCTGTCCCTGCACCTACTGATCGTCTACCGTACCACATCAGGCACCAGCCAACCAGAACGAATGCTTTGTTGTGCGTATCCTACAGGGAACCCACAGGGAAATTTAACGATTGGATTGTTGCCTCCCTGAGATGAAAGTATTTCTGTTAGGGTACAAAGTCTTTCTCTGCAAAGTTAACCCAGGGGTGTCTCAGTGCGCCATGTCTTATTGTAGACCCGCCCAACGTCTTACTTCTACGACGTACTTTGTACCCCAATCGTAGGCAATAGTACGAGAGATTGATGCGCGAAGGATATCTTGGGTGAGCACTTTTTATCTTGGGAAAACGGATTTTTACAGCGGCAGCTTCGCTCGAACTAGGGTGTCGCAAGTAGCAGACATACCCTCGGTCTACAGTACACCCTCAGACCTGACCGTCGCCTCGCGCAACCGCCGCCTATACTCTTCCAACCGCTCCATTACTACAACGCCATTACAGACAACTCTTCCCTCTGTCTCTTCCAAAGTCGGCAGTCCAATCTGCTCAAGCGCGAAACTAGCCGCAACATGGCCATAACATACCGCGTCATGTACATCGCCCGTCGTCTGCAATCCAGCAACAAAACCGCCCAGAAAGGTGTTTCCAGCCCCCGTCGGATCGACCACCTCGGACGAACCCTTTCTGTAGAACGAAGGGAGCCAGGTCGCTCTTGATATCCGGCTCATAGACAAGGCACCGTGCTCAGCGGCTCTGACGATAATGATCCCTGCACCGTTTGGTCCTATGGAAGAGTCGAGTATCGTTTGTCCGTAGGACTCTAACCTGTCGGCATTGAAATTTGCGGTCGGTGCGTTCTGAAAGATAGCGGCGAGCTCGAGATGATTGGGCGAGAAGACATCGACGACTTTACATGCTTCGAGGAACGATTGCTGGTTTGACGTAGTGCAAGCTCCTGGAAGTGGCTCCCATACAACAAGTGGTCGTTCTTCGATGCCCTGGTTCTCGCGAAATTGAAGAAGTACGGGTACCTGGTGAAGAATCTCTTGGGGAGCGCCGAAGAAGTGGAATGCTTTAGAGTGCAGCAGCGGTGTATCAACGATGTCGCTTGGTGTTGGTCGGAGGGGCGAGCCAAGGTACGCGAACGTTTTCGCTGTATCTCATCAGCTTCATGTCTCTCTTATAAATGTGAGCACTTACGACCGAACGTATCATCCTCATACACTAATCTTCCTCGCGTAGACTTTTCGCCGTTCCGTATCTTCACGACTAACTCGGTACCCCAGCCCTCAATCTGCTTTCTCGCCGCTTCCGAAAAGTCATCACCAGCGACGACTAGACATCCAAATACCTTGGCTTTCGCTGCGAGGAGGCGTTGTCCAAGCGTCACGAAAGATGCTGAGCCGCCCAAAACATCAACTAGAGGAGGGCGACTGGGCATATGGATTTCGTCAATGATGACCATGCCGAGGGAGACACAAGAGACGCTTGAAGAGGTTGAGAGCCCCATGTTGTGAGTTGAGGTGGTGATGAGAATTTGGAAGTGTGCTTGTTTGCTTTCCTGTGGAGAAGAGGGTAGGCGCTATTCCGCAGTTTGACCAATTAGAGCGCTTGGTGGTCCGAGCATCAAGTTTGACGTGTAACGCGGATTTAGGAAATGTGTTGCCATGTCGTTGGATTAGCGAGGTATGTGTATGTTCATAATCGCGAAGAACTTCTTAAAAATAGCGAAAGGAAAAGCTGCTTGAACAACAGCTCTCGCTGGAGTTTTATGATGGCTAAGCTGTTTAACCATATTAACTTGGAGATATCTGTGTCACTAGCCAAATCTGATCAGTTCAAGGAATCATGCATTCTAGGTCATGCTAGGCTAAGGTTTCATACAGACTTCAGCAGTGCGATCTCATGCACAAGCTCCGCACGGTTTCCATATGCCAAGCTAGAAAGGCTTGTAAAGCCACTGTGAAGGGTGGAAGAAGACCTCAAAATCCACGCCGCCGAACACGCCGACCGCCGGAAACAAGTCGCACTCTCCCCTGATCCCCTCGGCCCCACCTACGCTCCTCTGATCAAGCTCATCGTTGCCATCCCACGCTCCTTCCCTCTGCCCGTTCCGCGTGAAGAAGACATCGATATCCATGATTCTGCCCTCTGCCGTCTGGTCGTACGAAGGCGGGTTCTTCGGTAGGGAGAAGGTCATGCCGATGCCGACGGTCTGACCAGGCTGGAAAGCAGTGGTGAAGTCGACACCTCCCCATGTATCGTTGATGTATTTGCGACCGTCGTCGCCGTGGACGCCGAGACTGCCACGTTGCCAGCCAGGAAGACGAAATGTGGGGTATGGTGGGGCAACGAACCCGACAGCAATTCCAGCATCAGCTTCTTCGAATGAGGGCATACCGCGGCCGACGTTGAGAACCTTGAGCTCAAAGTATATCGTCTTAGTCTGACGAGTGTTGAGCGGCGAATCCCAGGATACAGAGTACATTGGCAGGTTCGTCAGCAGACTAGAGTCCCGACACTTTGCATGGGTCCTGCACTTCCAGTGGCCGGCCTGCTGCATCGGCAGTAGATCTCCAGTGTACGTAGGTGCCTTCAACAAAGCGAGTTGCCCGTTCTGTATAGCTGCGTGCGTCTGAGGCGTCAAATTCTGCGGCTGCCACAATGGGTTTGCTTGAGTCCAGTTGAACGCTCGATCGCCCTCCTCCAAAGTAGAGTTTGCTGTTGGTGAGCTGTCATACCCGATAGATGGAGGCGGCGGAAGCATCGCGGTGTCTGGGATCACGGTCCAATCATGGTACGGCGGCGGGTCCCAGCTCGGGGCTGGCTGTTGGGGGAACTGCGACGGCGGCGGGCCCGGCGGCGGGGCGTAACCTGAACCTGACGATCCATAGCCTGGTGGTGGTTCTGAAGGTGTTTCGTACTTTTGCGTAGGGTCAATACTGTGTTGTTGCGGTGGCGCCGGGCTGTAGTATGGGTTGCTGGGGTGGAAATTTGACGGCTGCGAGGCTTGGCCTTGCTGGCTGCTAGACGGGTGATCGTCGCCCTTGAGCTTATCTTTGAACTTTTTAAACATGACGTTGATGGCTCTCGACGTCGAGGTTTCGGGTTGGGGTGGTGGATGGAGATGGGTGCAGCAGTCAACGTTTGCTGGGAGTCATGTGCTTGGCCTTGGATTAGTCTGCGTCTATTTGAGCGTGTTCCCGGATCGCAGCCTCGTGTTACCGAAAGTTGGGTGTTGAGGCAAACGGGGTATACTATGAGTCGTGGTGGTTCACGCACGATGAAGTTGTGGCTGTGCATACCCCATCATGATCCTCGCATTCACTCAGACTACGTCATGAAGGCTTGGCGGCTAGACCTTTGAGACACCCATATTGACGCTCCTTCCTGCCCTCACTTTTAACACACATTCTTTCACGTTGGGGGGTTGTCAACGCCAAAGGAGCACATTCGTACGCAGGATGACATGAGGCTCCAATGCAACGTCCGTCGAGGGACCAACATGCAGGCCACGTTCTTAATTTAGTTCACAGATCGCATATTAACCCAGGGTCCCACAAGCGAGGTTGCTCTTTGTTGGTCGCCTATATACGACGCGGTCGCTGTGGTGAAGGTCTTCGTAAACGGAATCTGACCAAAGTCTCACTTGGTGCAACTGTTGATCATATCTTTCCTAGGTAGGGGCTCGGGGCGCAGCGAGAGACAGATTTCGGCGAGACCTCCTGAAACTGTGCATAGTACTTGTAAGAGTGTATACGAACATGCCCGGTAGACTAAGTATTGGGGCCGTAAGAAGCGAATGCATTGGCCAAGAGTAGGCCAATCTGACAGCACAGGTTAATTGGACCTGACAAGCCAATATACCTAATGGGGTTGCGAATAGCGTCACCGCGTACAATGTAACCTTTTCCTTTGGATGGACGGGAAGCGGTGGATCTTGTGGGTAAGACACGATGGGATTCCTGGTTTCCTGCGATGGTGTATAAGAGGGCCGGCAAAGCGCAACGAGAGGCGCATTCTTGCATCATTCTTCTCGCCATCCACTCCCAAAACTCCTTTTCTCGAAAGACACCAAATCAACCATACAATCGTTCATGATGAAGTCCGTACTCGCAACCTCCATCGCGCTCCTCGCGACTGCTGCCCACGGTAGCGTATTCTTCATCATCTCAACCGAGGCAGGTGGCAAGGGAATTCAAGGCGGAGGAGTGACTGAGCGCTGGGTTTGTATGTCTAACCAAGCGTGCTGCCCTCCAGGCAAGCTCCCATGCTAACAGCGAATAAGGCCACGACCTCGCGGAGCCGCTCGTCAAGAACATCTCATATGCTTTTGTATCGTCCGGACTCGCTAACGGTTGCATCCTCTTCGCGTGAGTCTTGGATGAAGCGGGACGACGAGGAACTGGCTCTAACCTGTGAATAGAGACCAGGAATGCCAGGGCGAGAATGTGTGGATTGAGAAGAACAACGTACGTCACATCCAAGCACAAGATTCGTGTAACACATACACTGAACTCGTACACAGTCGGACATTTTGGGTCCTGGTCCGGTCAATCTGACGGACGTCAATTTTGATGACAAGGCGAGCTCTTGGAGTTGCTATTAGGATACTTGAATTATGCAAGAACTGAGAGGTGTATGGTAATGCAATAATGTCCAGCAACATCGTCGCAGCTTGGAAACATACATGGTGGAACATAGAAATATAATACACGTAATGACCTTGGTATATCCGCGAATGCCATGTGTAGCTGATGTAGGATCCTACCGGCAGATTGGCTGCGTCATCAATTCACCCAAGCTGCACTAACGCGCTCGCACCCGCACCTCTCCCAGCCACCTCCACCACGCACATACATCTCCAGTCCACGTTGACCATGCCTCCATAGCACGCAGATATGGACGCGCCGTCAGCGCAAATACACCTCGAAATCCGCGACGCCATCGTGCGCTCCCTCGCCACGCGCCGTCCCATCCTACACCATCTCAACGTACGTCGTAATCGCGAGGCTGCGCAGTCCCGAGTCCAAGTCACCGGGCATGGAGATCCCTTTGGAGGAGCTTTGCTGACCTTGTACCTAGGCCGATACCAGCTGGCTTCTCCAGATTCCACGCCCCGCCTCGGCCATCAAGAATGGAAGTCGCATATACTACAACATTCTGATCGATCCGTGGCTGCAGGGCCCGCAGTCGGACGTGGCGAATTGGTTCTCGCAGCAGTGGCATGCGATTGAAAGCGCGGTGGGGAGCATTGCCGAGGTGGACGAGTTGGCGCTACAAATCGAGATACTCGCGGGTGGGCTACGGATGGGGAAGAAGAGCCTGAGGCTGAAGGGTGGGGTAGACGTCGAGACGTTCATTGACGCCGTGGCGATCTCGCACGAGTTCACCGACCATTGCCACAAGGATACGTTGCTGGAAGTTCACAAGGACGTCCCAGTTTTTGCGACCAAGGTGAGTAGCCTGTGAGCCTTTGCGCGGATAGGACTAATACGCGCCACAGGAGGCAGCGAAGCTCATATCAGGCTTCAACCATTTCCGTACCGTGATCACAACGCCCACCTTCTCGTCTGAAAACCCCGATTGGCACGACTACTCGCTCCCCCCGCTGCCGTCATGGCTCAGCATATCGCGCCTCACGGCGACGAAAGACGCGCTATACTACCATTCCGCGCTCCTCATAACCTTCGCGACACACCCTTTCCTCGCACCGACCCCCAAGAAGCGCTCGTCTCTATTGATACACGGAGGCGAAGAAAGCTCGTCAACTGGCTCAGAGCCCGCAGAATGTGTGATATACACACCACATGGCATCCCACATGCTGCGCTCTCGCCAATCGCACAGGCCGACCCACCGTTGCATACACTTGCGTTTTTACATGGACTCCATGACGTGAGTATATCCGCGGCGCAGCAACTCAACCTTGGCGCGAAGAATGGTGTGCTGGCACAACGCCTGCTACGTGCCAAATACTGGGTGTCAACACATGACGAGATCAAGAAAGGTGGTGGTGTTATATCGTGGTTCTTGCGAAGGAAGATTTGGAAGCTGGAAGACGCGCTGAATGAAGCGAGAGCGGAGGTGAACGGAGGCGATGTCGATGCGGATAGTGAATACTTCGACGACGTAAGATTTGAAGACGTAGGCAACGGTGAAAGTAGGGTCCTGGAATGATTGGAACATATACCCAGGCGTTGTACATTCGGGCTCACGATTCATTCTCCTATACATATCTTCCATTGACTAAACTCTTCCATCGCTGCTCCTTCTCACAAATACATACCGCACACCCAATACCAAGGCTCCTGCCATTCTCCCCCAAGAAAAATCGGCCCTCGCTCCTCCACCTTCCGGCCCACCTCCTTCATCCCCAGCTTCGTCAAAACTCTTCCACTGGCCGGATTCTTCTGTCCCCATGTCGCCTCCACGTAGAACAACTCCTTGCCTTCTTTCTTCCTCTCAGCAATCGATGCTGCGTACGCATCTACAAGCGCTTTGCTAGCCTCGCTCGCGTATCCCTTTCCCCAGGCGGACTGGCGAAAAGCGTAGCCGAGGGACTAAAGATTGGGTAAACAGTCAGCGAGGCTTGTCCAACGGATCCCTTAGCACTCAACGTCTTGGGTAGGTGCTGTACTGCCTTCCGACCCTGACATATTTTGTACTCTGGAGGAGTCACGTACACGGAGGTTGACTGGTGTTGACGCTTGTGAGGCGTCCGGTGGAGGTGGAGGTGGCAGAGTCGCATCCTTCTGACTCAATACCTATATTTTAGGCAAACGAAGTCAGTGGTATGTCTCACATGGGCTCAGTACGTGGACATGACATACCATTTGTCCGATTAGGTCTCCTGGCACATCGAGAGCAGCGCCCGTCGAAGAGGTCTTGGTAAAGATGCAGTATAGATATGCGTTGTATGTCGTTACATGCTCAATGAAGTATTCTTGGGATTCTTGTAGATTGCTGTCCGTGCCGTGTAGGCTGCGGCTGATTAGTAAAGGCGAGGAAGCAGGGGTGAGAAGGTGCGTACCTCCATTGCTGGACCACTGGGTCGCTCCATAGCTGGTGAAGCCACTGGAGGTGTTGGGAGTTTGCTGATGTGTCGTGCATTCGGATGAGACGTAGACGAGGTGTTTCGATGTGATCCATGTTGGGTTGTTCGCTTGTGGAGCGATCTCAGACTGTTGTCAAAACACCACGAACGGTTCGATTTCTAAAGGGAGGCTTCACGTCATATGTGAATACTTATACAAGGTTCAACGTTGAGTCATATCTCCAAAGCACGTCAAGAGTAAGCGCGCATGAATTAATGCGAGACCTATCGACGTGAGAACATGCACCGTGACACCTACCCCGCCCGAGCGCGTTTAGGGACGGATAGCGACGAAAACGACAAGTGGGCTCTCGCGTTCTCCATGCTCTCACCTACTACACCACAACCTCCGTCATCAAGTTCTCTGGCCATCTCGGCTGATCCACACCATTTCCTCGGGTGCCCACATTATACTCCAACCTCACCTTCCCTTCCGGGAAACGAATGATCGGCTTTGGAGTCATAATGTCCGTTCCTAGCGCACCAGAACGCCTCTTCTCGAAGAAGTCGGGAGCGAATAGCGTCTTTGCGGAGTTTTCTTTCAGCATTTGTAGGAAGCGGGGAAGAGTGTAGGGCATATTGTGGAAATGCCGAAAGACTTGCTTCCCATTGCGGGTCCATACGTCTTGCCATATTTCGTCGGGATATACGCCGACGCTGTTGACAAGCCATTGAGAGTAATAGTTCAACGCGATCTAGGAGAGTTAGTATGATTCTTGATGACTTCGGTACAAGTGGGCTTACGTCGACCGTGTACGATCCGCCTTCGGCACCGCGACGCAGTATCGCATTGAGAACAGCAATAACGCCAGACGTGCCGGTACAAAAGTCAGAATTCGGGAATACGGGCGTCACTGGTTCATCGTTGCCCATTGCTCGACCAAACTCCAAGGACACGCCACAGCATGCATCCGAAATTTGCTGCCATCCGCTTCGATACGACCATGGACCATACCTAATGGCGGCATCCCGATTAGCACGTGTGTCAAAAGTGATGTCTGTATGTCAGGGTTGCTCACCAGCCATAACAGTTCTCTCGCACAACAATGAGCCCTCTCTCGCGATCTTTGGTCAATTCCAAGAGCCCTTCTGGCGAGAACCCATACTTGTCCAAAACACCCGGTCGATAACCCTGCACAACAACATCCGCCTCGCGGACAAGAGCGCGTAGCTTCTCTCGATCTTCTTCCTTCCGAAAATCTAAATGAGCGTTCCATTTCCCCCAGCTAAGATCACAGTGTAGTTTAGACATATCGGTGATATGAGAAGCAGTGATTCTCATCACACTCGCTCCAAGCTCAGCCAGACCACGAGTTGCAGCAGGTGCCGCAATGACCCTGGTCAAATCCACCACTTTCAATCCGGCAAGTGGTCGCGCCGCAGACGTCTCTGGGATCTCAGGCCACCAACATGGCGGCTGTTGCTCGTTTTGGACCCCATGGATCTCGTACAGACCGACTTGGGCATTGGCTTTCCCATGCTCGCTGTTCCTGAACTCGTCAATCGTCCAGCATATCGTTCCCGCTTGCTTGAACTCATCCGAAGCCAACCTCTGCATGTCCCCAGAATCGATCTGCGCTATCTTTTCCTCATACGGCTTCCACGATGCTTCTACAGAAGCTACATCCAGGAAATGGGGTATTCCAAGACTATCCTGCGTCGGATCAGGATTCATGCTGCCGTGCAAGTGAAAGTACCGCCCATCTTTGCAGCGATAAATGTTCGTTGCTGACGTCCGATGCGTGTTGATCGCGGCTTTGTGCAGGTCGCCATTCTTGAAGTACTTCTCGAAGATAGCCTTTCCATCTGGAGTTTCTACCTGGGCAGGAGTGAGGGATTCGCCTCCAGGATCGATGGTGTAGAGGAGGACGGACATGATGAAAAGCTGAGCATGGTCTCTGGTTCTGCTCAGTATGGCAGCTCATGAGATTCGTACTAGAAACGTACGTATTGATGACTACCTCTTGCGGCTCGACGCCATACTTTCTCTTCAACAGCACGTTGATCATGGACGCTTCTAAGCCCTTTAGAGCCGAGATGCTTTCTGCGAATCGCCAGTTGATGGGAATGCTAGGCTTGTCAGTGCCCACGAACTCGACTTTCTCTGCGCATTCTTCAATCTCGTCAGGGAGCGTTCGGGCGATGAGCGGGTTGTTCAAGATTCCATCTCGCAGTATCTTTTGCGTCTCTTTTGGTATAGAATATTTTTCGACCTCGTTTGTATGTCGGTTTGCTCCGTTTGTGGCCATCTTATTTTCTGCGAGTTGGGTTTGTTACAGGATTTGTGGCACAGCCGGTAGTTCCGGATAGGGACCCCGCAACATCCATATTATATAACCAAATCTCAGATACAAGGTTGCCTCGTTTAATGTTAGATTACGAGTGGTTTTCGGTCCCTCGTCGTTCGGTTCTCGGTCGAGTCGCTTTGAGCGACTACGATCGCCTAGCCAATCAGAGCGGACGAGACCCCCGCACTGCACTTGGAGAGCATCGGCAGCGGGAACACCTTCATCATTCGAATACGGCAGCTCGGTATAAGAATGTGCACATGAAGTTTTGGCTATGATGTGTTTCTCGAGATAAGACAAGTTTGGACTTCGAATCTTCAATATATCCAGAAGCTGATTACAGGATATCGCGGTCTGCGCTACTACAATTCACCGCTGCAGCTTTCGCTTCATCGGGCATACTCTCGGTAAATTATGGCCTCTGTCGGTTACAACACACGATGGACTTCGCAGCGCGGGAGAAGACCTGTCCGTATAGCAAACTGCTCGGGCTACAAAGGCAATTTCCCATTCTTTTCTCTATGCCTTCGAGACTCTGGACTAACAAGCTTCCAGCTGATCCCGGCTACCACATGCGATACCAAGCCAAACTCGGAGATGTCGACTTCATCACAGGCGACTACCTAGCTGAAGTCAATATCGCAGAGAACGCGCAAGCGCATGCCGCAGGCCATCATCCGGGCTGGGAGCAGACGTGTTGGGACGGCATCGAACAGAGCATTGAGATAATTGCTGAAAAGAGGATTAAAGTTGTTGTTAATGGGGGTGCACATAATCCGCAAGGGTTAGCGGAGAAGGTGCAGCAGCTGGTAAGTGAACTTCGAGTCGAAATCCGATGACTGCTCTGCTGTGCGGAATTCTTCGCGGCCTAAGAACTATGCGAGCCTAGTATGTGACACTGAGCACTGACACTCCTCCGGATACACTGTACCGCCTTCGCATCTTGACCTTAATGCTCTGTTGGGAAGGCCGTTCACTGATCCAAACAGGTCACAGAAAGAGGACTGGATCTGAAAGTTGCATATGTCCTCGGCGACAATCTATACGACGAGATGAAAGACATCCGCAGCAAAGGCCTGCCTCCGCATCTTGACTCCGACAATAGCGAAGTCACATATGCAAATCACACGCTGGATCTCATTCACAGCGATAACAAACCTATCGTGAGCGCCAACGCATATCTCGGTGCTCGCGAGATCTTGAAGGGGCTTGAAGAAGGCGCTGATATCATCATCGCTGGGAGAGTCGCTGATGCTAGTCCGGTATGACCTCTCACCGTCCTCCCTCCGCCATGTCCGTGTCTTTGACGTAGTTGGATCTGATTCAATCCCAGGTCATTGGCGCGGCATGGTTCTGGTACTCCTGGAATGAAACGGACTATGACGAACTCGCCGGTGCTCTCATAGCAGGCCATCTAATCGAATGCTCCGGCTACGTCACTGGCGCCAATTTTGCAGGCTTCTACGAGTATCCCCTCGACTCGTTGTACGATATCATCTTTGGTATCGCAGAGGTTGAAAAAGATGGAACATGTGTGATCACGAAGCACGACGCGAAAAATGGATTTGTGACCGAGGACACGGTGAAGTGTCAGTTCCTGTGCGTAGTTCGTCGTATTGAAACGGCGCGGCTCCTTCTTTGAGACGCTCCGTTCTCCTCTGGATGAGCTCTACTGACTTGATTCCCCGGAATATTAGATACGAACTACAAGGAAACGTATACCTTAATAGCGATGTGAAAGCAATCTTGGACAATGTGCAGGTCAAGCAGGAGGGAAAAGATCGGTAAGTGTTTTTTCCACGCAGCCCTCAAGACCAAAACAAACCGTCTAACACCCAAGCAGTGTCCGCCTCTGGGGCATCAAAGGCGCCCCACCACCCCCAACAACAAAACTAGCCCTCTTCTACCACGCCGGCTTCCAATCCGAAATCGTAATCAACGCAGCCGGCTACGGCACCTCCGCCAAATTCGACCTCTACGAGCGCATGATCAAATTCGGGCTCGCCCGTCTCGGCATCCTCGACAAATTCGATGTGCTGGAGTTCCAGCGCATTGGCATCCCGGAACCAAACCCGAGGAGCCAGTTGCGAAGCACGACGTACCTACGCATCTTCGCGGAATCACCATCTGAAGCAATCAACCTCGGCCTCGCTTCACTCCTCGGCGAGTTCGCCATGCAGCATTACTCGGGGTTCCACGCTACAAGTGACCATCGCACTGCCATTCCAAAACCATACATCTCGTACTATCCGGCTATCTACCCACAGGCTGGCCTCAGGACGTCCATCAACATGCTGCAACGTGGCCAGAGCAACAAGAGTGAAGACTTCCAAACCACAACAGTATCAACGACGCCACCGCCTCACTTTGAACACTTGGGCAAGAGAGCAAGCTACGAAACCCACAACCCTGTTTCCCTATCTACCTTTGGCGCCACCACTCGCGCCCCCCTCGGCGACATCCTCCTCGCCCGTTCTGGCGATAAAGGCGCAAATGCAAACATTGGTTTCTTCATCCCCACTGCTCTCCCCTCCTCCTACGCCCCTAACTCCCCCTTATACGCCGAATGCTGGGACTGGCTACGCACATTCCTCACCATGGATAAGCTGAAAGAAATGTTCGCCGAAAGCTGGGACGAGGCCTTCCACATCGAGCGTGTGGAGTTTCCGAAGATATATGCCGTGCATTTTGTGGTGTATGGGGTTCTAGGGAGAGGCGTAAGTGGGAGTAGTCGGTTGGATTCTTTCGCGAAGGGGATGGGGGATTGGTTGAGGGATGTGGTCGTTGATGTACCCGTTAAGTTTCTTGAGGGTAGAGGGAAGGGCGCTGCGCCGAAGGACCAGGGAAGTAAACTGTAGGGGATGGCGAATTCACACATCAAAGGCAGTGCATAAGATCCAGCATGTATATTAAACACTCTTCCCGTCACCAACTATATTACAAGCAAGCACATGCACCATCCTGTCATCATTACTTTAAACCAATATTCCCAACTATAGACCTAAGTCTGCAAGCCGAGTCAAACCTCCATCTGGAAGCGACCCAAAAGCCCAGAAACCAACAGCCACAGTATGAGCCAACTCTAACCCCCCTAGAAGAGTGAGTCAAAGCTCAGGGAACAAAGCCTAAAGCAAAACATCAAAGAAAGGTTTCCATCGATCCATGTGCCCTGTTCCTCCGACCCAGAGACTAAAGCCGTAATATGGGCGAGCTCAAACCCCGGAAAGGTTGAACTCAAGCCCAAGGATCAACGACTAAAGTAAGTAAGAGAGAAAGATTCCATCGACCCATGTCATGCACCGCTCCCTATAGTCCAGGGACCCCTCCATCCATCAGCTGTCCAGTACAATCTCGCTCATCGCTCACAAGAGGTGGCGGTAAAAAGGCTCAAGACCACGAAGAAAAAAAAGAAAACAAAGAGATGTGTGTACAAGTGTCGACTACGATCGTACTGAAAACGCCGTGCAATGCAAATGCCGTGGTGAAAATTCGCCGCCAACTCCGTAAGACAGGAATGCTACCATCGTCGAAACAGGGGTAGAAAATGTAAAGTTGCTTTTAAAAGAGTCGGTCCGGGTAGTACAGTGTGTTGGTGGATTTCAAGGCCTAGGAAGTGCCCTGAGTGTCCAAACAGGGGGTTCAGGAGGATCTAGAGAGCCAGGTAGCTGAGCAGCGTGAACAAGCAAAGGCTCCGAAATGCAAATAGCACGCCTTTGAAGAACAGCCTCGATGATCCTGGGGATTAGCCAGTCCGAGAGCGTAATCATGTGTGATCGACGGCTGGCCGGCAGCAGATCGAGCGGGTGCAGCAAATCGGTCCTTGTTGTCATCGAGAGGGTATAGGTGATGTACTCGAAGGTCGACGTCTATAATTGACGTCGAATCGATCCAAAGTAATTAAAAAAAGGCTCGTAGATGAACGATAAGGAAGTTGAGACCAGAGGGTCGTGCGTAGATAGTAGCTAGCTCAACGTGGGTGCGAAAGGACGCGAAGACAACGACAGTGCTCTAGATCAGCGCATTGTAGGCGATTGCGTCAAAGAAGGTGATCATTGGACGTTTTCGTTGTAGGTTGAGGAAAACACCTGGGCAATTTCGCTGGACCTGAAGCAGAAGAAGAGGTTGAAGGGTTTGCCGTCCTCCTTTCTGCCCATTGCAGCAACCATCTTCTTGCTATCACCCGCCAGTTTCGTCTCGAGCTTTGGCAGTATAGTGTAATTGAGCCTTGTCGCGCCACTGCTGAGTCGCATGCGAACGATCGCCCTGCCTGTTTCTTTGTTCTTGAGGACATAGAGGGCGCCGCGTGCATAGCTTTCCCATTTTTTCTCGCCCTCTCTCGTGACTTGGTGCTTGGCGACAGCCTGCTCCGTAGAGAAGAGGACATCGTGCTCGGCCTTTTCCTCCTCAGTCAAGGCAGAGAGGTTCAACTGTTCTAACTTTGGTTCCTCGTCATCGTCTCCAGCAGCAGACCCCCGGCTGCTGCCTGCTTCAGATATTGGCGTGGGGGCGCGAGATGAAACAGCAGAACCGCTGCCTGACTGGTCGTTGCTTGCGTTGAGGAACGCGAATGTAGATGGTGGAGGTTTCGACGGTGTTGTGGATACATCAGCTGCTGATGGCGTAGGAGGCTGGAATTGGAATGTTGGCGCTCCTTCTGGTGCTTTCGTTGCGCTACCGAATTTGATGGGTGTTCCAATCTTGAAGGTTTGGTCGCCCGCGAACGAATTCTGCTTTGGAGGCGCAGTTTGACCTCCGGCCGCAGCAAAGTCAAAGCTGAACTTAGCCTTGGGAGCAGGCGTCTGCACTCCGTTTGACTTCTCAAAAATTGAGGTAATAGCACTGGGCTTGTTGTTTTCTTTCTCGGACTCTGATGCCTCGATTTCAGAAGGGTCGGCTCTAGTGATACGATCGATAAGAGCTGGCTTCTTCGTCGTGTTCTGTTTCTTACGCCGCATGACATCCTCCAGGAACTCGTCAGACTCTGATTCGGTTTCATCGTCGAACTTGCGCTTGATTGAGCCTGCAGCTTTCAGCTGCTGCTCAAATCGAGATTGCGATTCGCCTCGTTCCTCTTCATCGCCTTCATCGTGCTCGTCATCCTCATCGTCCTGGTTATTTGAAGACTGGGCCGATGATAGGTGGCCAAAGATATTGCTCTGTGCTGGAGTAGTCCCTCCAGCGGGTGTGTCGAACACGGAGTTACCGCCTCCATTCGACGGAGCTGGGCTACTGGTTCTGGAGCCGAACAAACCCGGAGAGGAAGCCCCGCTAACAGACTGGAAGATGCTGGAGCCTGAAGGAGCATCTGTCGTCGTCTTTTGTGGAGGAGGAACCTTCAGCATTGGAGCAGTCGTTGCCTTCAACTTTTCCTTCTCGTTGGCCACACGCTCAGCCTCTTGCTTGTCCCAGCGAGTTGACCAAGCCTCTTCAGTCTCCTCATCGGAGTCATAGTCTTCATCCTTGTCTTTAGCCTTGCGTTCCGCACGCATTTGCTCAGCTGTCTTTGCCGCCTTGCCGAATTGAGCCATAAAGTTGGTGGAGCCGCCGCTGCTCGGAGTGGAGCTATTCCCAAAATTAGGAACCTGAAATCCGGACTTGGAGCCAGTCGCATGAGACTTAGGGACCTGGAAAGGGGACTGAAAAAGGTTCTCCTTGGAGCTTCCGGCGGCATTGGTGCTGCCAGAGGTTGACTGAGATGCAGGTGTATTTACGGGCTCTGGGTTCTTCTCAGATCCTGCTGAGTTGGACGAAGTGCCTTTGTTGATCGCATTGAGAAAAGTATTAGAGGTCAGCGATGCAGGCGGACTTGCTTTCGGCGTCGTGCCCATTAAAGAGGATGACTTGAGCGCTGACGGAGTACTCGGCGCATCACCTGCTCGCTGCTTCTTTGTCGGAGATCCCTCCCGTGTTGTACCGCGACTCACTTCCTCGTCAGCCTTGCGCTTCACGGACAAGCTGGATTCGTTGCCAGTGATGCCCTTGGCAGCTGCTGTTTTCTTCTTAAGGTCGGTGATCTGCTTCATGATATCAGACGTCTCTTTCATATGCCAACGCGAGAGCGAGGACCAATCTGCTGTCAAAGGGAGGTTCGCCAGCTTCGTACGGTAGTTGTTGTTGACGAATGCAAGATGTTTTGTGAGTTCAGTGAGGTCATTGCTCACACCGGATAAAGCCGACCAGTTCTGAGGGGCGCGCATCTTTGGAATTGAGGGTGTCTCCGCGACTTTGGGAGGCGGTGCTACAGCTCCGGTCAGAGTAGGCATCGCTGATGCTGGCGACAATGGTGCTGAATCTTTCGACGTAGAAGTAGATCGATCGAAAAGATTTGACAATGTGGGCGTCGATGCAGCTGCATCTTTGGTACCTTCGCTCGCAGTAGACGAGAAATTCTGCGAAGGAAATGCGAAAGCAGGCTTCTGAGCAGCATCGGGCTTTGGGCTCTCTGCTTCCGACTTCTTGTCGAAGAATGAGAACGACTGCGCTTTCGACGATTCGGACTTCTGAGGGGTGAAGGTATTGGTAGGAAAAGGCGAGGCTGCGGGCGCCGCGGGCTGCGCGAATAGGCCTGTTGTGGGCGCCTGCAAGCTAGTAGCAGGGCTGCTCTTCGACTCGAATGGGTTCTGGGTCGATGTGCTTTCGGGTTGCGTTGATGTATTGAAGCCTCCAAAGGGGTTTGTAGTCCGGTCCTGTGTCGTCTTTGATTGGGTCGAACCAGCACTGTTGGTCTGGGGCTTAGCTGTGGCACCACCAAACATACTGCCGAAGGTGTTGCCCGCCTGTGCAGGCGTTGAGTCCTTCTCAGCAGTGGTGTTCGTGTTGAACATGTTACCGGCTGTTGCCGGAGTATTCAAGGGCTGTGCTTGTGTGCTTGCACCAAATGCCGAGGAAAAGGTGCCTGAGGAAGCAGAGGCTTTAGGCGTCGTGCCTCCGAAGAGGCTGCTGATTTCCGCTGTAGTAGTTTTTCCGCCATCTGATTTACTCGCGCCGTCTGTACTCGCCATGGGTATACTGGTGCTGGATGGACCGGTGGTGCTAGGCGTACTTGTAGCGGGGAACTTGAACGTGCCGGATGCGCCTGTTGAGCCCTTGTTTGCCGTACCTTGGAAATCGAAGCCGCTTGGTGTTGCAGAATTGCCGAAGAGGGAAGCACTCGCAGGTGCACTCGCAGGCGCACTCGGAGCTGCGAAGTTATTGGAGGCGGGGCTTCCAAAAGAACCGAAACCCGTAGACTGCAAACCGGCACCGCTCTGTTGCGTCTGTGATGGCTGCGTGACACCCCAAGGTACAGGTTTAGTATCTTGTGTGGCTAGCGGTGCAGGTGCCGTCAAGGCGAGTGTGTTACTGTCGGTGCCGGGGGTGCCAAAGCTGGGGTTCTGAGGCGTATTGTTCGTGCCGAAGATGCTACTCTGGGGCCCATTTTTGGCGCCAAAAGTCGTGTTCTGGGGCGCACTGTTCGCACCAAAGAGACCGCTGGGTGCCGCCGTGGGCGCATTGTTCTGTGCGAGGCCGGAAAAGGGATTGGAGAATCCCTGGGGCTGCGGCTGCGTAGACGGCGTGTTGAAGATGCTGCCAAAGCCTCCGCCTCCGGAGCCGTTTGTCGCAGCGGCAGGTTCGGGCGCATTCTGGGCGAACGGATTGCTGACAGTCGAAGTGAAGTTGAAGCTAGAGCTAGGAGGCTGCGGGTTGAAGCCCGTGCTGGCGTCGTTGCCGCCGAAGGAGGGGGTGGGAAACGACGAGTTGGCGAAGACGCTGCTTTGAGCAGACGGCTGCGTGGGCGGGAAGCTGTTGGTCCCTGTGCCAAAGCCGCCGCCGTTCTGACTCGGCTGTGCAAGGCTGCCAAACATGCCAGTACTCGCAGCGTTGTTGTTGTTGTTATTATTGTTGTTGCTGTTCTCACCGCCGAAGCCACCGAAGCTAGAAGGCGGCTGCAGGTCGCCGAAGGTGTTTGGTGCTGGTGATGATGAGAGTCCCTGTGTACGCGTTAGCATCCAATTCTTGTTCTTGCTGTAGTTGGCGGCGCTGCTCGCGACGGCGCAACCCTGGAAACTCTGCTCCATGGCGAGCGTTGGTCGCGAAGGGTCGTAACCGCGTTTCGGGGATGACTTACGGAGGTCATGCCGGCGGGTCGTCGCAGGGGTCTGGCGGTCTTGAGTCTGGGGAACAAAGGTTAGCGCGTCTACACACCTGAAAGCCTGGCGACCAGTGGTGACTCTGGAGCCGCGTTGGGCCCTGGTCGGGAGGCGATGACTTACTTGCGCGCGGCGAGCTGCGCGGCCGTCGCCTGCTTTGGAGGGTCCGCGGGCGCATCTTCGCGTTCGTTGTAGGGGTCCTCGGGCTTGCCCTGCGAGTATATGGAACCGCGTTTCGACATGTTGGCGGGGCCGCGGTGGGTGTTGTCGTGCGGCGATGGGATGTCGGGTCGGATGCAAAGCACAAAGGTTGAGTTGCGCGATGTTAGGATTAGTTTATGGACGAGCGGGCTCGTGCGTGTTGCCTTAGTCAGCCACGCCCCAGCAACCGCCTCTGTGGCCGTCCTTCACCTAACGTTCGAGCTCAGGTTGCTGTTGTGATTCGAGAGCTATAGCGAGGCAAGAGATAGTCTCATTTGGTGTCAACTAGCTGACTGGTTTTCAAGGTTTAGTAGTAGTATGAAAGACAGTCCCGCATTCTGTATCTGAAAACACATCGTAGCTTCAGGGGTTTGGCAGTGTGTAATTCCACGTAGACATAATATCGGGCTCCGAATGGGTGCAGCTATAGAGCGCAGCTCTAGTTTTTGACTCAAGGCCATCGTGGTGTCTGATGTGGCTCTCGTGCAGTAAATATTGCGCTCCAGCAATGCAAATGCCTGAGTCACAACCAACTGCGAACCACTGAGGCCCTGAAGCAACTTCTTCCCACCAGCCGCCCAACTCTTCCATGCGCAGCATCATGCTTGGGATAGCAACGCTACTGGTAGCTTTCGCCTCCTGCGCGTTTTCCATCGACCAGCCTCTGGAATAATTGCACTTCCATCGCTAGAGTTACACGAGTTAATTAGGTTGGAGACACTGACAGATGACAGACAGCGCGAGACTATGAAGAACTACGGGTATGCGCTTCTGGTTCCGTACATCTTCTATGCCTCATTAGAGGCTGCGGGTTGCCGCGAACAAGTAACAAGTCTCCCGTGTCAGTATCGGAAGGATTCTCCTCTGAGACTTCCTTTCCTGAGTTGGGAGTACAGATTGCGTGGTAGTAGAGAGACTAACGTCTCGCTGACATAAGACGGTGGGCGCCGAGACCGCTCTTGAGTCTGGGAGCGCGTAGGAACGCCCACAGGTGATGAGAACGTACGGAGTTGGCAAGATGGCATTCTTCTAGGTCCTGAGCCGGCATTCTCACAAAGATGGCTAACGACAACCAGCTAAGGTGGTGTCATGAGAAAATCTCTTGACCCGTTGGCAGATGGGAGGCATTACGCCTCACACCATTGTCGAACAGGAGTGCACGCAATGGCCGCATATCAGTAGTGATATCACTAGAGTCTCAACGTGGGGCAGCTCCTGCGGCACGATCTACGATCTACCAGGATGTTCCAAATCTGTCTGGTGCACGACCAAGACGGTGTTTGAAACGACAGCCAACCAGAGGGGCATACGAAGCGGTTTGGAGCCCATTCGCCCCATATACCGGTATTTGGCACGCTGACAGCCGCTCAGCCGGCACACTCGCAAAGCTGATGAGGCGTGGCGAGTGCTGGCCATGCATGGCGGTGCTCTCAGCCCGCTGCGACACAAAGCCTCGTCTCAAGCATCTCATCCAGACGAGGGCGCGGCGTGTCGAGTGGTGCGGGGAGGCCTCGGGCATCGGTCTTGTCAATGCGGGACGCTGGGCGTAGGCCGTCACCACCAACCTGCGGTTGCGAGACGGTGAGCGAGACGCAATAGAGCCGCAGCACGCTGCCGTGGCGCTTCGTACGGTTGCATGCAGCGAGTGCTGGCCAAGCGTGCTGGAATGCGTGCGAAGCGGCTGTGCCCTCGCTCGCGTTGCGTAGAGGCCGGCTTAGACGCCCGTGATTTGGTCTGCTTGCGGGCCAGACTCGAGGGCGCGGCATGCGCATGCCCAAGTGGGTGTGCGTGTGCGCAATACGGTACTCCTCTACCGGTAGTATTCCCATGTACCCATGCCTCCAAGGGCCGGACGGACGACGTCTGGAAGGTCAGCCCGGAGCATCCGATGCGCCTCCGCTAATTCCCACGACGACTTATCAGTTGCAGATAGAGCGCCTCCGCCTTTCCCCTCACTTGCAGTCGTCGCCGTTGCATATAAGCCTAGCCGCCGCCCGTGTTGTGCAGCGGATCCGTTGCGCTGCTACCATCTCAACACGTCCCTTGGCAACCCGATCGTCTCCGCCAACTCCCCCCCGTTGCTTGCTGGCGATCCCAGCTGCCTGTGCCCGTCCCCGGATCCATCCCTGCCGGGACGTCTTCATACCAGGACTCGCTGCCCCCCTTCGCCGGCGGCCGCGATCACCATCGCGTCACCGACCCGAGATCCCGAGCGTCCCGCCGTTGCAGCCAGCAGTCATGTTGGCTTGGTGATGCCGTGTACCACCGCACTATTTACCTTCTGGCCCGCCCACCCAGCAGCGGCCCGCAACGTCTGCGCAAGCCCACCATGGCCTCCTCGCGCTCGCATGCTCGCCTTCACAAGCACAAGCGGGGCACCTCGGCATCGTCGATAGGCAGCCCGCGCCCGCTCAGCCCCGTGGCCGACGACGCCTTCACCTTCAACCGGTCAGAGACGCCCAAGGTCACCTACGAGGAACCGTGGGTCGTGGAGCCCACCCGCCCGAAGCCCACCGCAACTCCCTCCTCGCACAAGATCAAGCCCTACATACGCAAGCTCTCTGCCAAGGACCACTCGCTCGACCTGTCGCGTCCCTCCGAGAACGACCAACTGGCCGGTCTCGGTATCTTCTCTGGGAATGAGTACGGAGATCATTCACTGTCCGTGTCTGACGTCAACTTCACCTCTGTAAACGCACGCGGCAAGCGCCACGGCCGGAGCACTTCGAATACCTCGCAATTCTCCACATCCTCAAGCCTGCAACGCCCAACCGCTCCCTACGCAATACGCCCGTCTGCCCGCCCATATACGCCGCCCATCTCCAAGTCAACACCACCGTCAGTACTAGGAAGCGAGGCTGGCGCAGACGACATCATGACCGACGACGAGTACCGCCTGCGCCAGCAAGCCTTCGATCCCACTCGCCGGTCCGGCTCTCTCTCCTCGACCCCGGCAGCAGCTCCTGCCCTCCGAATACACACCACCGGCTCTTCCACGCGACTCGCCGGTAGCTACTCCCAGTCCTCGGTCTCGCTCACCTCGCCGATTGGTCAATCACGGTCCAGAGGCGACACGCTCCGGTCCCTGGACACTACCTCGCCGAGCTCTCGTACATCCTTTGACAAGGCCTTTGGCTTCATCCGCGGCGGTCGGGACTCTCCTGTGGATGCTGCCTCCCGCGCTGCCTCCATCCGCGCAGCCCGCGAGGCCTTCCAAGAGAAGGAGGCAGCCAAGGAGCGTAAGCACGATATGGAGATATACAAGCAGGCGGAGAAGCAGTACAAGAAAACGGAGCTCCAGCAGCGCAAGGCACAAGAGATGCAGGAAAAGCAGAGCGCCCACAGTATTTCCGACTCCAACGAAAAGACCTCGCGACCTTCCATCGGCGGTAGGCAATACTCGGACCATCGTCATGCACATACCAGCACCTTGCCGAAACCTGTGACTACCGTCCAGTACGAGAAGCGGGGCGGTGTCGGCCCCAAGGTCACCAAGAGCCGAGAGGCAAAGGGAAGGTGGCTGAGATTCGTCACTTGGCTCAAGACTAGGTTGCTGCGCATCTCTAGGCGGATGAACTGCGCAACTTGAGTGGTTGGTCGATATCGATGATCGGCCACGTAGACTCGCAGCATGCGTACCTGCCTCAGCCTCATCCCACGCACGCCGCCGATCCCGCAGCAACCCACATGATCTCCGCGACCCAAACCCACCATCCCACCACCCTCTCAATTTTCCTTCTTCTAGTATACATCCCGTCCCCCCTTTTCAGCATGGCGCACGGTATCACGACAACGACTTTTATGAACTTTGGTCGTCCTCACTTCTCACGATGCATTCCTGCACTGTATATATCATACGCATTCTAGGGTCACCGGTCAGTTTCATTTTGGCTAGCGATATCTCTGTTCGGCGCATTGGGTGGTATGAGATCTGGGACGTTTCCCCAAGTGTCTTCTTTTTGCGAGTACGTCTTTTCATGGACATGCTTAGGCGTTAGCTCATACTCAACGGGGATTGGGCATCTGAATAGAGCCTTTGTGCTTTGTTAGCGGGTTTTGAGGTTCTTTCTGGGACCCTGAGGTAGCTTGCTCGGGCTGAAAAGCTGCTGAGTAGAATGGCATTCATCTTTACTACAGTCTTACCCTGATCGCATATCTTTCCGTGTTTTTTGGGGAGATGCCGTTGCCCTTACTTCCACTCCACTTCTTGCGGATGTCCAAATAGTCGTACAAGTGAGCTGTGGCGGAGGTGTGGCTCACCGTCTTATATCCGGCCCCAAGGCGTGGATCCGCGCTTGCCCGCGCTTGCCCGAGCCTGCCCGAACAACCACCAGACCCTGCCACGACCTGCTGACCACCGCTCCTAGGATAGCTCTCACGCAAAGAAGACTTCCCCGCATTCTTGCTGCACCACAACATATACATCGCGCCATGCCATAGCGCAGACCGACACTCCTTTACACCACTCGACAATGTCGGCACGCAGCTTGTCGCGAGCTTCTCTTGCTCTGCGGAGCACGCGCTGCACCTCCGCTTCGCCCGCGACACTTCCACAATGCTCGACGCAGCTGCAAAGACGGTGGAAGAGCGATGATGGAGAGAAGGAGGGGCAGAAGATGGGGCAGACCCCTTTCAACTTCCAGTTGTTTGAGAGTATCAACACGAGGGTGCAGAAGGAGAAGGCGCAGCAGATTGAGATGGCGGCTTTGCAGCAGAGGACGGCCAGGGGGAGATTCCTTGCTACGCTGACTGGTATGTATATTTGAGACATGGGGATCTTCGGAGTAGGATACTGACGAAGTGCAGCATGCCTTATTACTGCTGGCATAGGCTACTACTATGGTCAAGCCATCCCCCAAATCCCTTCCACCGCCTCCACAATTCCTCTCACGACCGCAACGCCCCCGAAACACAACATTTCCGAAGCGAACATGGAAGCCGCATGGGCAGACTTCCGCGACATCGTCGGCAAGGAGAACATCACGCTCGAGCGCTCAGAGCTCGAATCGCATTCAGGCTCTTCCTGGTCCTCGCATCCCGCTTTACCTGGCGACGTGCCCTTTTGCATAGTGAAACCTGGGAGTACGCAGGATGTCAGCGCTATCATGGCCGTTTGCCATGCGCGCAAAATACCGGCTACGGCTTACAGTGGAGGTACGAGCTTGGAGGGACACTTTGCGGCGACGCGAGGCGGGATTTGCATCGACTTCTCGCGCATGGATAAGATCCTTAAGTTGCACAAGGAAGATCTGGATGTTGTCGTACAACCAGCGGTAGGCTGGGAACTTCTCAACGAAGAGCTGGCAAAGGACAACCTCTTCTTTCCGCCTGACCCAGGCCCAGGCGCCATGATCGGCGGCATGGTCGGCACAGGCTGCTCAGGCACAAACTCCTACCGCTACGGCACAATGAAGGACTGGGTGCTCTCGCTGACAGTCGTGCTCGCAGACGGCACAGTCATCAAGACGCGCCAGCGACCCCGCAAGTCCTCCGCCGGCTACGACCTCACGCGCATGTTCATCGGTAGCGAAGGCACGCTCGGCCTTGTGACCGAAGCCACCCTCAAATTAACTGTGAAACCACAACACACCAGCGTAGCCGTCTGCGCCTTTCCCTCCATTCGCTCCGCCGCGGATTGTGTCTCGCGCGTGGTCGAAGCGGGTGTCCCCATCGCTGCCATCGAGATCCTCGACGACGTGCAGATGAAGTGCATCAATGACGCGGGCATGACGACCAAGACCTGGAAGAACGCGCCCACGCTTTTCTTCAAGTTTTCGGGCACACCACTTAGTGTGAAGGAGCAGGTTGGACAGGTCCAAAGTTTGGCGAAGAAATCGGGCAGTGTGAGCTTTGAGTTTGCGAAGAGTGAGCAGGAGAAGGATGACCTTTGGCAGGCGAGGAAGGAGGCGCTCTGGAGCACTATAGCGCAAGGGGAGGGGCACGAGGATATGGCGGTTTGGACGACGGATGTGGCGGTGCCGATTTCGGCGTTGTCGGGGATTATCGAGGAGACGAAGGAGAATATTGCGAAGAGTGGGTTGTTGGGGAGCATTGTTGGTCACGTAGGTGACGGAAACTTTCACTGTAAGTCCGCTTTCCTTCCTCGCCTATCTACAGACGTGTCTAACGTTCTCCCTTTCTAGCAATCATCCTCTACAACAAGAAGACCGAGCACGCCAAAGCCAAACACGTCGTCCACGACATGGTCAAGCGCGCCATCGAGCTCGAAGGTACGGCGACGGGCGAGCATGGCGTTGGCTTGGTCAAGCGCGATTATCTGGAGCATGAGCTGGGGACGAGCACGGTTGATGCAATGAGGCGTTTGAAGCAGGCGTATGATCCGCTTTGTTTGTTGAACTGCGATAAGGTTGTGAGGAGCCAGCTGCCGAAGAAGGGGGAGGTGGAAAAGTGGTAGTGGTGAGAAGAGGCATACAGCTGGTGAGGGACTTGCATATGTTAAGATGTTGGCGGATCTTGGGATCAGATCATGGTGTCTTAGATGTACGTTTTGTGTCGCATACACCAATTCAAGGGTATAATGTCTTTTTGCTTCCACCTCGAAATACTCCTGCCCTTCACCGACTGAAGACCTGCACCTCGCCTACCCCCTTGATCTTCCCCTCAACCGCCTTCTCATTCATCCCCAACTCGGTGCAAATCTCATCAAAACAATGCATGCCATCTAGGAACTTGACGAGCGGCAATCCGCCTTCGGGCCCATCGCTCACCAGACTGTCCAATCTCGTCAAGTCTTCCATTTTACGCTCTGCAATGGCACCGGGGGAGAAGAGGTTGGTGGTTGAGGCTAGAGAGGGCTTGTGGTGTAGATGGTTCGGAATTATTGACTGCGGTTGGGTATGGCCTTTGAGGGTGCTCGTATCCGAGTCTTTGTGCGCATGGTTGGAAGAGGTTGCGGTGGTGGGTGTGGGTATACCTGACTGCAGAGAGGTTGGCGGCGCGGGTGGTAGATTGAGGGAGGTAGCGACGGCGTATCTGTGTACGCGGTAGAGAAAGCCCTTGATTATGCCAAAGGTGATGAGGCGACGAATATCGATGCCAGCGAGTAAGGGTAGGTTATCGAGGACCCAATTACGGAGTGTGAGGCCCTGGCGGAGGGAGGTGTAGAGCGTTATGAGGGTTTCGTGGGTGAAGGGGTCGGGGTCTGAAGAGGGGAGCGAGGTATCGACGTCGGATGGTTGCACGTGTGCGGAGTGGGAGCTGTATGTTGAGCTGTGTTGGGAGGTTGTGGAGGATACAGAGGATCGTTCATCGGTTGATCGTGCACGGTCAGACTCCGAGCCTCCTTTCACATTCCCGCTTTTCGAGCCCCAATGCATCCTCGGCACGGCCACATATCTTTTACATTCCTCCTTGACGCCTTCATCCATTACGAACCCGCCAATCTCGGCTGTAGGCGCATACACAGCGCTGAAATTGAAGATGTCGAGGAGCACGAGACTTCCGTAATAGACGAGGTGTTGGATGGCTTTCCGCGTGAGTGAGAGATCCGTGTCGGCGAGTTGGGCGATGTGCGAGACGCTGTTTATGCCGTTGATGTAGGGGAGGATGCGGGAGAGTGTTAGGTCGGAGGAGATGGGGGTAGAGAGGGTGGAGAGGGAGATTGTGAGGAGTGGGACTGTGTGGGCGTGGATGGGGGGTGGCGGTGGACGCGTGGGAAAGAGCTTAAGGTTTATCGTGTTAGAGTCATCTGGATTGTGTTAGGGTGGGTTGCAAGAGGCAGGAGAGGTAGGAGAGCGTACCGATAGGAATCATGCACTCAGCATAGTTATTCAGATCCTCAAGCACCATCTCACAAAGTGCATACACCTTACTACCCCCCGGAACCCCGCTCCCCTCCTCTGCACCATGCATTCCCAGCCCATCGTCCTCCCAAACCCCCATACCTTCCTCCTCTCCACTCAAAAACCCACCCTGCTCCTCCAACCCCCTAAGCAACCGTCCCAACTTCCTCACCACTTCTCCATACGCAACCCAATCCGCGACCGCATCCTCCACTACTACTGCAAAGTTAAATATAAACTCATTGCGACTGTATTTCCCCTCGCGAATGCAGACCGGGTAGCCGATGACGCGGTAGTGATTTGTGCAGAAGGTGAGGAGGCGGTCGCAGAATTGTTGGGTCGGGATGAGGTAGGTGGTTATGGATTCGAAGGGGAAGAGGGGTTGGGCGAGAGCGGAGGGGGTGAGGGAAGGTGTTATGCTGCCCTCGGGGACTTGGTGGAGGACGCGGGAGCCTGTGGTTGTTTGTTAGGATGATTGGGCGGTGGAGGGCCGTGGGATGATGTACCTTTTTCATGGTGGAAGCGTGTGAAGAAGATGGCTTTTATTGCGCGCGTCGGCATTGGGGTGGAGAGTCACGGTGGACGTGTTTCGTGGGGGCTTACATTGTGGGGTGAGCGTAGTGGAGCTTGTGATTGCGGGAGGGCCGTTGGCGAGGGAAGGGCCGGGGCGGGACGTGCGTGGCGAGCTTATTGGTCCATCGAAGCCGATCTGGTCGTCACAACGAATAGCCACATGAAGCCGTGGAAGCTTCTTGCAGTGGGCTACCTACCTGTAACGTCTCCCGACAATGGTTTCCTTCTTCTGATAACACGATCTCTACTCCAGCACCTTTGTACATCCAAGCCTACGGTAACTCAGCTGCTGGCCCCTGGACCCCAAATCCTGTCACTTCAGCACCTTTGTACATCCAAGCCTACGGTATCTCAGCTGCTGGCCCCTGGACCCCAAATCCTGTCACTCCAGCACCTTTCTACATCCAAGCCTACGGTATCTCAGCTGCTGGCCCCTGGACCCCAAATCCAGTCACTCCAGAACGTCGTCGGATGTCCGCGCACCTTACCAGACAAGTCCGAGGTATAGTTTGGCTTACATAGCGTCGCTCACTGCATCTCTCCTATCCTCTTTGTGCAGGGCTGTCCATGCAATCGATTTTCAATCTGCCCTCAAGCACCCTGGGCACGGTTTCTCGATAAATTGCAGCCTCTGGGAGTTATGCGATCGGCATCTTCTAAGCGATTTCATTGGCCACTACCCCGGAGCTTAAAGGCCCCAAGACTACGCCCCGCAGGAGTCTGAGATATGGAACTCATGGTGCTCGGATCTCGTGGTGAGCCGTTGCGATATGACCGGGTGTGAAGGATTATTGGGATGAGAGTGGCAAGCCGTACGATAGCATGGACAGGTGGTGCGCATCGACATATATGGATGATCAGGGACCAGAATTTGGGAGGCGAACGGGTTGCGAACCTTCTTCTTCTGGTGCTGGCTCCACTCCGTGAGTTAACGGCGTTCTTTCCTTTTGTGGTGGGCTAACGAATCTGCAATAGGCGAAAAGCTACAGAGGTTGTCAATTCGCAATCACAGCTTCGAGTGCATGTGATACATGCGCACCAGCATCGGCTATCTGCTGTAGTTTGCATCTAGCTGAGTCGGGTTTGGAAGACTTGCAGCGGAACTTGTTACTGCCAGCCCAAAATGTCGACTCGCGAGTTTGCGCCTGGCGTGGACTCTTTTGATGTGCACCTAGGACTGTGGAGTAAGTCGTCCTCCATAGTTAACGAAGTCTGCGCGACCTGACACGAGAAAGCGAATTGGGCAAAAGGCAGAGTCTATGGTGCAACCCTGACCACCACCAAACAAGATGGCGGCCTCTTCATTGCCTTCCTAGCCCTCTTCGTAGCTGCAGCCGGGAAGAGCTTCTGGCGCATCAGCTGTCTAGCCTTCCATCGCTTCCTCTCCTCACGTCAACTCGAGGACACCCTCCATCACCAGCGACAGGCCGTCCTTCGCAATGCAGAAACCCCCGAGTTCGCCCTTTGGAACTTCATCATCATGCTGAAGGCATGGAGGAACAAGTCCTCGCGCCCCTACAAGCGCCTGTCTCTTTACATCATCTTTACAATCGCCATTTTTGCGGCATACAACGCAGCATCCCTCTTCTCGTCCCGCGTCACCGCCGATACGGCCAGCGAAGTCCTCCTCACGGGGAAAGACTGCCGTGCACCTTGGAAACCGGATGATATGAGTGGAACTACTTTCCGCCAATCGTATGACATCTTCGGCTTTAGACAGAACACTGCGGTCCTTAACTACGCACAGAAGTGCTACATGAACCTCGACAACGAGGAGGATTGCCGACACTACGTCAAGTCCAAGGTCGACATGCAAATTACGCGCAACGCAAGCTGCCCCTTTGACGACAAGATGTGCAAGACGGGTTCCATCATCGTTGACACAGGATTGCTCAATAGCAACACGCATTTCGGCATCAACATGCCAGCTGAGTCGCAGTTTTCAATCCGCAGCGTGAGTCAATGTGCGCCTATAGTGTCGGAGGGTTATACTTCGATTGTCAACCAGACAAGGTACCCTGACGTCCCTTTGCTACGTTTCCACTATGGCAATTACACCAGTCCTGTCAACGGGACGTACAAAGACTTCGTATACCAAGTCGCTTCGAACTTGTCCTACGCTTATTATGACGGCACTGACATGCAAGTGCGACGAAACGCCCGCTACGACGTCAAGTAAGTGCTACCCTCCACCACCCGACCTCAATGTTGGAGTATGAAGACCTAACCACCAAGTCCAGGGCAATGACCTATACCTCAGGCGACGTAACCAACACAACCGAATTCAAAGCCATGCGTCTGATCCCCGAACTCACAACCCCCGCTGCCGACATCGTCCTCTTCTTCCTCTCGGCAGAAGGCCTCTTTTACACCTCCGAGATAAATGACCCTTGGTACTCTGCCCACCACATTGGTAAAAGAGCGATCTCCAGCGATAGCATAAACAGCGGCCCAAAATCTAAGCCCGTCCCCTTTTACAACCAAGACGACACAGCGAGCGTCATGGGCTGCACGGCAAAGTACCAGATCTGCAATCCGAATGCGAAGGAGGGTATGCAGTGCGCTCCCCTCGGCGGCATGACAGACTTGCTGAACGGATTCGATGCGCTCTGGGGCAATGAATCGGAGGATAGAAAGCTGTTAATGGAATGGGTATACTTCGTACTCAATCAAGGGTTCCTTTCCATCGACGCCGTAGTCGACATAGCAGGCCAATCCGCACTGTCCGCCGCCTACGGCCTGGGCTGGTCTATCAACGGACCGCTCCCGGACACGCAATGGGAAGACGAAGTCATACTCTGGCACAGCGCATCCACAGCCAGTATCCAAGCCCTCTTCGTCGACTTCGCCAACGGGCCGCCTAACCTGCCTGCTGCCATCTCTGCACCGCCGACTACCGAGCAGGGTCGCGCTTTCTGCACGAACCAACGGATCATGAGTACGAGGTACTCCAGTTTCTCTATACTGGGTATTGCGCTCATCTTCGCGCTCGGTGGCGCGCTCATCGTCGTGGATCTCACGCTTGAGTCCTTCCTCGACTGGTTGCAGCGCAAGAGCGTTTACCACGACTACGGGCGCCTGGAATGGAAGACGAATGCTACGCTTCAACTGCAGCGTCTGGCGTATGAAGAAGCGGGGTCAGGTACATGGTCGCACTGCTCAGACACCGTGCCCACGACTCGCACAGGAGATCGGCTACGCCCCATCAACATTTCGAATATCGAGCATCCGCGCCTATCGTCTATTTCCAACGAGGTAGAGCTACTAAGCCCTGTGGACTCCTCCTTTTCCCAACGAGGAACGGAGAAGATAATTACGTCCGAGACGCGGGTAGTGACGAGGCAGGATTCAGAACAGACGCTTGTGAGGAAAGGGACCGTGGGGCACGACTCGTTTCCGTCCGAGCCGCCGAGTTCGCCTTCGAGAAGGCAGACTACAGTCATGTCTGATGAGATTTCCTCGAATCCTGTGTCGACGAGGAGAGGCAGGGATTCATGATAGAAGTTGCGCGTTTCGGGTTTCTTATTTAGAAAGTAATCTTGTTGAATCGATTCCTCTTTGCAAACATCAGCCTCTTGCGAACGGATCCCACTGCAATTGATTTGGCCCCCTTCTCGTTTCCGTACGCTACTCCGGGGCATGGGTGGCGTTGTATTCACCAGACAGCGCAACCCCTCGTTTGAGCCACTTCGCTCTAAGACCCTTTCGAAAAGCTTTGCTGACATCGTACCCCAACCCCCTCTCACATACGCCCCCATGTCCACGTAAGCACGCAAGACCGCGCTGATCCGGCCCCGGGTCATGATCTTACCAAAGGGGCCGCATCCCACGCACAGACACACCGTTCGTAGAAATGGGGGAGCTGTCTGCCTTGTCGTGCATGCATGCATATTGATGGGCGTCAACCAAGTTCACTAGTCGAATGTGTACACGAATTCAAACGTTGCCGATTGTAAAGAACAAGTAATATATGATCAAAAGGTGTACAAAGGAAGTGAAATAGAGGAAACAGAGAAACAAGCGAACTTGCGTCTAAAGCAGACATGATGGAACGCCTAAACATGGCCGAAAACAGGTCCTGCGCAAAGCGCAACAGCCAGCCGATAAAGAATGTTGTGGGGGGTATATCGCACCGAAGCAGACACCAACAAGCCGGGAGAAAGAACTGTCAGCCCGAAACCAAGATCCAAATCCAAGAGACAAACTCAAAGCCAGACGAAAGTCATTACGCGCAGCGCTCCTCGCCAAAGACAACCTCGTACCTCATAAGCACAGCCCACCCTACGCATTGATGATGAGATTCCGCTGATTCGCATCATCGGGATAATTCCCAAATACAAACCGATACAGATCCGCCAACCAAGCAAACTGTACACTCCTCGACATCCAGTTTACCGCCCTCCCAATCTCACTAGCCGTAAGTCGCCTTAGCGGCTGCGTATGCAACGTCTTGAGCGTCGGATCCGTCAGGACCAATTTCTTATAATTTTCAAAGAGCTTCATCTGCCAGGGGACACCGCCGAAGCTATTGGAAGGCAGCGAGCGCACGAAATCCGGGAGCGGGGTTTGCCGCGAGTAGCCCGCGTTGATGGCAGCTTTAACGATGAGGCCTTTGAGGCGGATCAAATTCGGATCTTCGCGGCCAGCTGTGGCGGTGGAGGAGCTGTGTATCGATTGCGAGGTATCGGAGTAGGTGGAGAGGTTAGACGAGGAGGAGGACCAGCGGTCGTGAGTGCGGGTTTGTCCTGCTTCGGGGCCGAGAATGAGGATGTTGGGGACATTTTGCTCTTCTGCGGGGGAGAATTCTTCGCCGAGGTCGTCGAAGATCGTGGTTGGTGTTTCGGGATGCATGTTCACGTGTTTCCGCATGGAGACTGCAGAGTGGTATGATTCGTTCATGCTTGACGAGCGATCAGAGATTTCAGAAAGCGTGGTTTGCGAGTGCGAGCGTGACACTGAGGCGGGATGGTATTGATGTTGTTGTTGTTTTTGTTGTTGGGTAGCTGTAAAAGTGTACTGTGAGGGGCGCGGGGTTCCGCGTTCAGGGCGCACTTGTGTCCAGCCTTCGCGGAAGAGGTCACACAATTCCCAGCAGGCCTGGATGGCAGATCCGTAAATTTCCTCGTCGGCGGGCTTGCCGTCGCGGCTGTTTTGGCGGATGCTAAATAGCATTTCGGCGAGGGACCAGCAGGCGTGGAGGAGGGCGTCGGTTTCTTCGGGGAGGGAGGTTCGTTGCTTCATTAGACGGTGACACAGGGTGAGGTAGAAGTCTAGCGTACGTTCTCGGAAGGCTTCGGGTAGGTTGCGGTCGTGGGCGTTGTAGAGATGGTTGTTGAGCTCGAAGCTGACTCTCAGGACGGAATCGGCGACCTCGTCCCCGCGCTGTCGCACTTCGAATAGTGCTAAACAGAAGTCTCGACAGAGGTCCAGCGTGGGACTGACTTGGGTGGCAGGGTCCTCGTTCCGGTTCTCGTACAATGTCTGGCAGAGGCGCCAGCAGGTCTTCCAGGCATGTTCTTGGGCATCCCCGCGGCCGCCTGAGTAGTGGAACATGCGCTGGCGGTGGTTCTGGCTTAGTTTTGCGAGCGTGTTACACAGGGTCCAGCACTCGTTCAAAGCGTTGCGTAAGGCTGCCACTTCACGCTCCGTCTCATTGATGCCGTTGAGGACTTCGCCCATGGTCTGTGTGCCGGCCTGGAGACCCATGGACATGATGGATGTTTTTGATTCCGGCGTCTCGGATGGCTGGCTGTCTTCAAACTCGAATGTCGAGCTTGACGCGGTCTCTGAGTTGGTAACATCTTCTGTTTCGGCGATGTCTACGGGGTTTAGTCCGATGCTGTCTGTTTCCCTACTGCAGTGATACTCACCCGCGAGGTTGACACTGACTCGCGAGCTCCGCCGCTTGCCTTCGGTGTCGTCGTCTTCGTGTTCCTGACGCGTCTGTGCGCGCGGAGTAGTGCGGTCTGGCGCGACCGAGGAGGGCACATCCGTGTCAATTGGGTGCGTGTACGTGGAGGTAGAAGTAGAAGTATGCTGTGGACGTTCAGCCATCACAATCCGGCGCAAGGCAGTATGGGCACGACGCACCTTGTCGTCGGGGATCATGTTTGCCTCTGGTGTTTGCGGAGACACCACGGCCGTCTGATCCGACGCCGTCTCGCTCAAAGATGGGGCTGACACACTGGTCCGATTCTGCTGGACGTGTCAGCGCCTATGCCGTGCAACATCCACCAACGCGACACGTACGAATGTTTTGAAGTGCGTAGGCGCATGGATGACCGACTGCGGCGCATCGTCCGAGTCCACACGCATCCGCACGGGGAGCGCCGTGTCTAGCTTCGAGGGCTGCGATGCCATCAGATCAGTCTGTCCTCGACTACGAAGAAGGAGCTGCGGGCGTACTTTGGCGTGGCTGTCCATGCTCGTCGGGCTGACAATGTCGTCGGCATCGGGCGACCTGATGTCGCTGGACTCGTCCTCGCTCGCGCTCGCGCTTGCACTCGCGCCGTCGGCGTCGCTGGCGGGGTGCTCCTGCGCATCGTCTTCGATCTGTTTGTGTCAGTCTCGCATGCTGGTCTCTCTTGCGGCAGCATCTACCTCAGTCGCGACGGTGCCATTGCTGTCCACTGGCGAGGGGTCGACGGTGGAGGGGTAGGGGCTCGGGGGAGCCAGATGGTCCGAGGTATTTGATGACCTTCGAGTTTCCATTAGCGCTATTGCGGCCGGGGCGGTGGTCAGGGTCGGGGGAGGGCGCACCTATTTGAGAAGACGTGGGCAAAGGTGGCCGGCGAGCTGGGCGAGTCGGTATATGGGCTGAAAGACGACTTCAGGCCCGTGGTCGGTGACGGCATGAGCTGCGTCGCAGTGGCCATGCCTCAGAGCCCGTCCGGTCAGGCACACTACGCTGCTGCGCCAGTCTGCGGCGCCTTTAAAGACCTTTGTCGGGGACGCTGCGGTCGACGATCCGGCTGCGTATCAGACGGACCCGGGGGGAGGCCAGGTCGCAAGGCTGATCACGGTCGCGGGCGTCTAGAGAGCGAAGGGGGGTCTCCTCTGTGAAGTAGCAGCCGGCTGCAGGAGGGGCGGGGAAGCACTGGAGGCTGCGGCGATATGTTGTGTTTCGCCGTGGATGGGCACTAGGCGTGGAGGATCGGCGGCGTGCGAGTAAGACGACGCTGGGTCGCACACCCTGAACGCTGACCTCGCGACGACATGGCTCCTCGGTCGTTGCGAGCAGGTGGAGTGTGCCCCATGCTTACCGGCTTGGCTCTGCGTCCTCCAATGGCGGCTGCAGCTGGTATCAAGCTTCATAGTGCCATCCTTTAAGCGCCCGCAGACTACGCTAAAGCATGGGATCCGCTAGGCTTCGCTCCTTCATCGCCGACCATCACACTTGGACAGCACCCTGGGTCGAGCAGACGACCCGGAGCACTGGACGCTGCCGTTCGCTGGGACGCAGCGACAGCCACCGGCCCACGACGAAAGCCCACCGTCTCGTCGATCGCGTCTTCCGTCTGAAGGGACACGAGACGACACAACAAATTCTCCGACTCCCCAATCGCCCACATGGCGCGGTCCCGCATGCCTTCAGACCATGTTCCCCCAGCGCCAGCCACCCCCTCTTACGCCAATTGCTGCCACTGTCTTACACCGTAGTCCAGGACGGCTCACTGCACATGGCCCGAGCATTTCCTTACCAGCACGAGCGTGCGCGCTGCAGGCACTAATGCATCCACATCCACAAGCAAACATTCAATCATGTGTCACGCACGGCATGCAGCCTTGTGGCGTGGCAGATATTCCTCCGGCTGACCGTGCGATTCATCGAGCTCCCACCACCCTGTCCCAACGTGGCTGGCCCGCACCAAATCGTCGCCCAAAGAGTGTGACGAAAACCTTGGGGCACTGCCGGTTCCGTGGAGCTTTGGTAGCACGAGCGTGATCGACAGCGGTGCTGACTACCGCAATCCTTCGACATTCGGCCCCGTGTTTGCACGCCTGGAAGCTTGGCTGCCATCGTGGACAGAGTGGAGCCATTGCTCGACATGGACAACGCACTCTATTTTCTCCGCTCATCTCCACTTACTTTCAAAATAGACTGTTCGTTTGTCTCAGGTTTCGATATGCGGGCAAGCCGCCTTGATGCGGCCGCTTCTGTGCCACATACGCGCATAAATACCCGCACGATGGAGCCTATTTCCGGACAATAAGCGCCACCGAAGCTCCCATCGTCTCTGATTGGGATCTTTGTGCGACCTGCATGCCTCATCTGGCATAACGGTTGGTTGCAGTGTTGGCCGACAGCTTCACACGTGGAGTGGATGCGCGGTCGAGTATGAACGTTTACAACCGTTGTTTGTCTTTTCATTGCGCGTTCGACCACTGGTTAGACGCCTTGGCTCAGAATAGTGTACTGATAGCAGGCACTGTCAATTAGTCCGCGTTCGTCTACTCAGATCGCACCAAGCATAACATGTCAATCGCTACATGCCGTGTCTATGGCCCACAGTCTGCACGCTAGTAATAGCTCCTCCATCGGCGAATACAGGTCCACCTCACGTTACGCCTTTCAGTTGCAGATAATCGGAGACTGCGGGCGAATGATAGAACGAATACAACTGACTACAAGTCTACTGAGTATCTGCAGGATACAGGTACTGGCCAACATTCAGGCATTGGGTGGAGGTTGGGCTGTACGCCGCCTGCCTGCACCCTCGCTAGATCTTCGTTTCTTCGCAGGGCAAGTACCGACAAACAATCCACTAAAGCTCCGATGAAGGAATGGGCGCTTACTACCGCCATGTCTTTGGCACACGGCTGCAGTATCCACCCGACCGGGAAGACGAGAAGACGAAGCGAGGCTCACTTAGAAGCATTGTCTCGGCAACACGTTTCTCTGTCCGATCATAGCGCTGAAACAACCCGGCAAACAATCCATCAGCGCCTCAAATCGAACCAACAGCCCCCCTACACGAGGTTGATGGTGAAAGGTCACTGTCGATTGACCTTGCCTAGCCACACCGCTCGTCGCACCATGTCTACTCAGCCTCGCCTGCATTACCCGGCGAACGCTTGGTCTTTGTTCCAGCATATGCGACTATTGCTTCGAAGTCATCATCTTGAGTCATTCGATGTCTACATGCAGTCACAAATCGCGGAAGAAGCCACCAACATTCTAACGAGCTGTGCCGTATGGTTAGGTCATGGAGCCCTTTGTTGAGAGCCTTGCTATGTCCACATCAGATAACGTCTCATTTCGATTTATTAGCTCGCGTACAAAAGCTAATTGGTCACTACGCCTCCATGATCAGAACAGCCCTCGGTTCGTGGCTTTGCCGCGAGATACGCTACAGACGCCAAATCGATTGAGCCACCTCCACCAAAATATTGCGGCGACTTGAAACTCCCCGAAGCTAGGATGTCCAGCTTGGCCTTGCGTGTTGGCATACTTACCAACGTCTGACGTCGCCGTAAAAGCCACGCTAGACTACTAACAAGGCTTGACATGTACCTAAGCGCCTACTCAACCAACAAACCAACACGGCATGTTTCAAAACATCGCAGAGCCTCCACCACATCCACAGTGCGTGAGAATAATCTTCTAATCTGCCTTGCGTCGTGGCCTTCGCCTCAATCTTCTCCACACTCGGCGCTGCGATCGGTCTTCCCGCTCTTTGAATACAATTCACACGCAAGGCCTCCCGTGTCTCTTGCCGGAGACAGCCGCATCGGACTGCTTTCCGGCTGCCGTCGTTTGAGGGTCAGTTGGCCTCAATGATCGTATTCTCTGGGATGTAAGCTTGGGTCGAGATGTCGCGTGAACGTCGTTCTTTGGTACGCTAATGCCATCGCTCAGCCAGGTTACCACAAGTGCGAGAGAGCTCTTCCAAGAGCCTTCGCTTCGCTTCTGACTTCCACAACCACTGGAGGTAGTTGTATGCCTTGCCGTTGGTTTTTAGGTCGAATGACCGTTGATGCACGTAGGCGAACTTGAGCCAACCAGCCCACTTACCAATAGCAACAGGCCCCCGATGTTGACTTCCAAAGCAGAGGACGCAGAGCATATCCAATTCGGGCCTTCAGGCTGGGGCGCAAAGTCTGCAATGCTTATTAAGGGGTGTCTCAGTGCGTAATGTCTCAAGACAGAAGCCGCTCGCTTCCATGAAATACGACGCAGCTTCAGATCTTCCCCGCAGGTCATGTAACTGCTTCGCGGTGCTGTCTATTACTACGCATCATACGAGAATGCTCCAGGCTCCACTCTCATCGAGATTTCCATGCCAATCTCGGATCACTTCCTTCGTTCACAGTCCGAAAGCATTGCTTACAGTCCACATCTTCCTGGAAAGCTTATGCCTTGCAGCTCACAATCTGGACTAAGTAACTCCTTGTCAAATTCGCGCTTCTTGTGTCACGTTTTGCTGCACCCTCTTTGGGTCACTAATATAACTCATGCAGAGGGTTATCAATACCCATCGCCTTCGCATAGAACCCACAGTGTCTCGAAAACTTGTGCCCCGGGCTTAGCGACTATGTTCGCAAGGCAGATCTAGCAGCGTTATCGTTCCCGATGACATGTCACTCAACTCCAGAAACTAGGTACACCCTGCACTCTCACCAACACAATAGCTTCCTACACCGCTCATTCAGTCAGAACCCTCTCTGCACCACAAGCCAGCAATACCGCAGTAGATCCACATACAATCTCGGACTTCGACCATGGACTCAGAGCCTGCTAAATTACTCATCCTACATATGCAGTCTAAGCTCGCTAAATTCCACGTCCGGCAATCCACCATCGCAACATACACCCAACCAATCACACCCTGCATTCAGGCGCCCGGTTGAACGCATCCACTACCCAACGTGCATATCTCAAGACACAGTTGCGCTGCAAATCCTTCCTTCCTTTTTGCCTTCTTACATGCACCTCAATTCTTGATAATATGCGCGCGGACAGAAATATCACTGGAAGCGCTTCGCTCATCTACTGCGAACACGCACGCCTGACGGAACGTAACGACGGAGTGTTTTACCTCAACGGTGACCAGAATATGCAACGACAAGAATGGGTCGGCGTTAGCTAAAGTGTTGGACGTGTGATAGGTCGCTTTCGTGCAAGCGTGCGAGAAATAGAGATGCGATACGATGCGCTGGATAACACTGTCACTGAGCCGAGAAGTTGTGAGAGCCGCACGTATATTTGTTGGTCAGTAAATGTCGTAAAGCGTGTACCAGCGCATCACTAAATCGAATTTAACACGGCTCCCCTCCAAAAGATCAATCAAAGATCGCGTATCAACAATATACCCTGCCACATCGAAGGCGCATTTTTCTTCCATGGTTAGTACACATCGCCATCGTCTTACCAAAGAATTACACAATAGGCGTGACATGGACTTGTCCTGTAGTGCCTATTGGTAATAATTGCCTACTTCACTTTGAACTTGCGGTGTTCATCAGATGTGTAACTGCTGGAAAACTGTGTCTTGCGCGTAAGGTGATCTACAAGTCATGTGTTCGATGGTTAGATAACTTACTAACATGTGCTGTCAACCACAGATCGACTCATTCGCCAAAACTTGGAAGAATCTACAAGTTCGCACACACCCCATATAGCATAGATCTTGCCTTGTTTATAAAACTACCAGTGTCCAACCCAAGATGCAGCATCACGCCGCACTCACAACATATATTATGTCAACCGACCTACAACCACCCTACCCTTCCCACTCCCACTCTCAAGATCCCGACCTTCGCAGATACCCACCTTTTAACCTTCTGCCTCCATCGGAAAATCCTGCCTGCCATCATGGGATGATGCAACTCCGCCGCTACCTCATTGAAATCCCAACCTTGAGCCGACTCCGCTGCCCTGGACATTGTGCTTGGCCAAAATACAGATACGCAAGCCGATGCCACTAACACCAACATCACACTCTCAGTAAAGTAGAAGAGCGACCTACTCAACCTATCCGCCGTGGTTCACGATGTACACAAGAAAGTTACGTTGAATCAATGGATTATAACAACCAAAGGCGAACAGGACACGGTGATCAACGCTATCATCAAACATGCCCGTTCAATGAAGTAATACGTGTACTACGTCCACCTTCTCATTGAAAAGTACTCCCGTCACCAATGCAAGCCTAGCCTCTGTAAAAATGCCATTGTCACGCACAGCACGCCATGTTCCGTGTGGCTGCATCGTCTGTATGACGCGGTCGAGCGGAGGGTGACTTCGGACCCATGGCTCGACTCCAACACAGGCATTGGTTTCCTCACGATCGATGATGTTTTGTACTCACACGCGCGCGTCATTGAGACGGCGGCTGTGGAAAGCAAGTAAGACTAGTATTGGGATACGCGTCGAAGACATGTCAGGGAGAGTTGCTTGAGACGCGAGAGGTGCGATATATTAAAGTCAGATATGACTGTCCTCTCAATCTCGCTTTGTTGGAAATTACGAAGGAGGAAGAGGAGCAAAACAAGGGCTAGCCATCGTTTTTCGCGAGATGCTTGTTACATGTATCCAAGTGTCCCTCACCTAGTCGTGTCGCTTTGCTGCTGGACCGAGAGGATAGTCGTCACATATGCTATACAGTGTTTCCCTACTGAGTTGACACCCCGTTTTTTAAGCTGCGAGGAAGAACAGGACCCGGATCCAGATGTCCGTCAGCCTAGAATAATCCATGGCGTACCTTCTTCCCGCCTGATGAGTCCGTCATTCTGCAGCTCACAAAGATACCCTTGTTCTCTGCATATGCCACTGCGTCGCGACTGCTGATATTGGGACAATTGTCAGCTTTCAGGTGGTGCAGATGTGGCAGTCCGTCTGCTAGCATTTTGATGCTCGCGCCCGTGATCCTCGTCGAGGAAATGTTGATGGACTGGATACTACTGGTCAGTGTGACGAGAGCCTCGATGTCGTCATCATTACAACCCATCGTGGAGAGATTCAGAGATGTGAGAGAATCGGTGACCATGCGACCCGATGCACAAAGGCCCTTTTCACCAAAAAGCCTCATTGGGCTCACCAGTAGGCCACTGAGCGAAAGCAACTGTAGGCTTGCAGGACTCTCGATGCTTCTGAGCTCGCCATTCTCGTCCGGATACACGTCCAGCAGGGCGCCCAAGAATTGTGGCGACAGATTGACGACCTCGTTGATAGTAAGGTGTTCGAGAAGGTCTGTGCGAGACCGTAGGGCATTGTTCCAGGATTGACCCCTCTCAGTAGGGTCTGGTGGGCCTGAGGGTAGGGTCATCGACCTTTTCGGATGAAAGACTAAGCGCTTTACCGTGCTGGGGAGGGATGGGAAGTCGGCGAAGTCAACGTTTTTGAGCGTAAGAGTGGTGAGGGGAGGAATGTAGATGTTGTTGTAAGTGGGGTCCTGGTGGTCGTGTCAGTGCTTGTGGACCGCAAAGTACTGGAAGCTCATCCGGAGGAATGACAGGATATGATGGCTCGAACGTACCAATAAGCCCCAGTTTGTCACGCCCAGAGAGAACAGGGCCGGTGCTTGCCTGAGCAGACTGATCAAAAAGAGCGAGTCAGTACTTGACTCCTTCGATTTACCACAAAGCTGCAGAGTATGAAGTTTAGGAAAGGGGCCAGCACAGTTCACGCTGGCCCGTAAAACACATTTGAGCTCAAGGTGTTCCAATGATGGCCGATAGCGAAGTATTTGTGCGGCAGTGTCTGACGTAACGTCGGTGTGTATGATGAGTTTCTTCAGATTAATAGCGCATTGGGCGACTTCTATAAGCGTATCGGAGAGCATCAGAGGTAGAGACAGTATCTCGATTGTGTGGAGGCTCTTGCAGGCGGTCGCGATGTTGCGGAGCACGTCGGTGTGCTGGAAGCGGTGGACGGTCAGGCTGGTGACGGCGGTTTCGCTATACCGTACAGCGTTACGGAGAAACATCCGCGACACCGGCTTGGTGGCGCCGGACAGATCCAGGTTCTGCCAAAGCTTTGGACGCTTGATCTGTGTACATGTCAGCTTGATTATCTTCGGCGTGGTGTACAACCAACCATATAGTTCTTCCAGCCTTTGTTCACGCGAAGACAGTTCACCACGTTCTTGAAGGTGAGACAGCCGAGAATCATCTCCACCAATTCCACCGGCAGCACCGAGAACGGATCCACGGCCTTCATCGGCGACAGCTTCCGTGTCAATTTGTCATGTAGTTGCTGCAGCAGCTTGGCTTATTATCAGCTGCATTCTCACTCGTCCTAGTAGGCGTAACGCACCTGGAAGCCTTCGTTATCTACCGGCACGTTCTTCATGCCATATTTGTAGATGTTGACGGCCGTGTCCAGCTTGTTCAGCTTCTGAAGCACGCTCCCCGTGCGAAGATAGCCCCGCACATCTCGTTTGTTCAGCCGTATAGCTTCGCGTCCATCCTTGACGGCGGCGTTGAAATCGGCGAGCTTCTCGTGTGTGGCGGCGCGGTAGTCATAGAGGGATACGGTGGGGATCACCGAGGCCTCGATCCCGGATGTGAAGGCGTCCAGAGCCTTTTGGTACTGCTTCTTCTTGTAGTACGACTTGCCAATGACTTCGTGTTCATTTGGGGAGAAACCATGCGACATGGCTGCTCGGACATCAGATGGGAGCAACAACCGCGCGGAAAGTGTGGGAAGTTGGCGCGCGAGTGGTCGTTGAGGACGCGCAACGTCTGAACGCGCCAGCGCATGCGGGTACACGAGCGCACGTGTGGAAGTGGTCCGTGCGTTGACTTTCCAAAGTGTTCCCCTTCTTCCTTAGTCTTCACCAACTAACACTCACAGCTCCAGCCAGACATCAAACAGCCTTATTGCTTCTGTCTGCGTTCGGATTTCCACTGCTCGACATTGCACGTGACGGGGCGATACCCGTGGACACGATTTATCAGTAAGGCACGATTACGGTCGGGGACTGACCTTATTCATCCTCCGTGCACCATTTCCTCATTGGAACGCGCGTCCTTTTTGTTCGTCGCGTCGCGTCGCTTGCCAAGGACCTGGTTTTCCACGTTGCTTTCATCGTCGCAACTTGCGATAAGACCTCGGCCGTATGCAAACGTCAACGCCATGCGCAGAATCGAATCCGCAGTCACGCAGACACTTTTAAAAGTTAAAAATTCGGCTGAAAAATGCAAAAACGCCGTCAGTATAATGTCGACCTACCCCCGGAGTTCCTGAGTCTGAAGGATTCAGCAATTCAACTTTTGCGCACTCAAGGGAAAGATCATCCTGCCTGAATGTCTTCGCGCGATCTTTAGGCCGCCTGCCGTGGAACCGGGGTTGAGCTAGCGGGTTTCGTGAACATGGCGAGATGTTATTGGCTGCAATGTTGGCCGTTAAGGTTGTTCTATTCAAAACGGCTCCACTTCATCGAACGACGCGAATCGTGCATGCCTCATGCCTAATGGACGATCGCGGCACTCTCCGAAGAAAGCTTAGCCCCCACAGCCTCCCCGCTAAGAGGGCTAGACATGGGAATCTCCTGTTGTCCTGCGTCCGACGTCGTCTTCAGTTTTCTTCCTCTTTCACATTGCGTTCCATCTGGGTCTAACTGGTCATGTTAACAGCTTGCAATCGCCAGACATACAGTTTGCACAGCTACAGATGACATCTCCTGTGCGATTGGTGACACAGCGGTCGCGATCGACACGATAATGGCCGAAAACCACAGCTACGACAAGCTCCCTGCAATTCAGGAATCCGAAGACATCGCCGAATACCTCGATACAGCCTGGCAGTCCGACAAACCTCGTGACTCGATCGCAATGTTGAGCCCTTTGTCTGCGTCCCCGAGCTATGTATCATTTCAGCGGAATGATACCGCAGATCTTTCCAGTCTCAACAGCTCCAACACGACAACTTCGTCCAGTAGCAGCGTAGAAAAGATCAAAAGTGGATGGGAGAAAAGCATCAGTCGGATACGAAGGAAGCCGGTACCGCGTTACATGCAGAGCTCCGTTCAGAACCACCGCGCCGCAGAAATTGAACCAGCACGAATTAGCCGAGGCGTGTGGAAAGACCAATTCCTTGTCGACCGTACGCTCCGCGGCATGGCGCTTCTTACGACAGTCTTCGCCTTTGCGATGCTGACCGTAGTGTGCGTCTACGCGGGAGACTTTGGCAATCGAGCGAACAAATTCAGTTCTTCGATTGGCGGTAAGACAATGGATTGTGACGATGTCACGCACACGAATACCATAATACTGCTTGCGATCAACGTGGCTGCAACAATGTTGCTAGGCATGAGTAATACTTACCAGCAATTGGTCACTTCGCTCAAGATTGGAGATCTGAAGCACATGCTCGAGAAATTTGGGGACTCAAGAGTAGGCACCAATTCGCCGTTCAACATCAACCACATGCAAAGCGGGAAGAGAAAGTCTTGGGCCGCCTGGATGCTTTTGGTCGCAACATCCATTCCGATCCATTTCCTGGCGAACTCCTTGACTGGACCCTCTTACATCTTTGAGCCACCCCAGGTCGTCGAATATAACACAGTACCCGACAACGACACTCAATCCACCTACAGCTATTCTGAAGGGCAGATGCCTCTATATGGAACAAACTCCTTCGTTTGCTGGAGCGCCTTCAAGACGGGACATGCTCATATCCCCAAATCACGAAGACTGCTACTACAAGACTCAACGGACGCCCTCGGGAACCCTGGTACGGGCTCGATGTACACCAAATTAGTCGTCACCTACGCGCAGGAAAATTGCTCCGGCATGGCTAACACCACGAGCGACGTCACAGCGCTAGAGTTCGAATACGTCTCGAAGTTCAACGCCAGCGAACGAATTGCATTTTGGGAGGGCAATTGTACAGCAGGAGAATCCATGAGCTGCATGTTGTCGGATGCAGTTCCAGCAAAATGTCGCTTGAACGTCCGATTGAACGCGGCATTTGTTCTAACGGTGGCCTTAATTATCAAGGCGCTCTATATGATCGCGGTCAATGTCAGCGCCAGAGGGCATCTCAAACGCCAATTATTGACATTTGGCGACGTTATTGTGGCGTCGGCTTCGCATCTCGAATTGCGCATACAAGGGTACGTTATCACTCCGCAAAGCTCTACGGGGCCTTCAAGGTGTATTACATAGTAGTAGTCCGTACGATGTTTTGCATTTACAACGCATTGTACCCCGAATTTGGAAGCTGTTGAAATCCGCAGACCGCAGATTGCTAACAATCACAGGGAATGCATGGTCAACGCGAACGAAATCTATCGTAGACGCAACACGCATACTTGCCACAAGCACTGCAAGAACCAAGTCGAATCCAAAACGGGTGATGAACTAGGACACTGTCAAAAATGCAAAAAGTTCAACGACACCAACAGACTCCACAACGAGTCGCAACCCACCATCTCCACAAAGATCAAACGGACTCTCATCTCGAACCTTGGAACCACGGCGTTGGTGCAGATGTGTATAATGATGTTTTGTAGCATCGCCTTGGTGGGCGGCTCCCTCGCGGTAGCGGTACCGTAAGTGCTACCATACCATGTATTGCTCTGTGTTTGAACTGACATGGTTAGACTGGGATTGAGCATGTCGTCCACTAACGAGCAATGCAAATTCCTAAATTCTCAACAGCCCTCTTCTGATCCCGGCTACATCATCTACCGCGATCCTTACTGCGCACTCAGTGAATCGCAGCGTGTCGCCATGATCTCCGGAGGATGGGGCGGCTTCAATTCGTCCATCCGTGTCGCCGAACTACCACCAGACGAGCTGAAAAATGAACTCATCTCATTTTGCATGTAAGTCTTCCTTCTCCCTCTCTTATCCCTCTTCTATTTCGCTACAAACGGACTCCTGACCGGTACAGTTCTAACGGCGCCCAATTCATCTACTCACTCCTCTACCTGCTTTTAATCTACAACATCACACTCATCTCCCAAGAGTACGATTGGGGCATGTTCGAGCACCGACGCAGACGTCTTCGCTGCACCATCGTCAAGGGAGAGTGCTTCAAGCAGGACTACCTCTTGCAACTACCTAAGAAGATTCTGTTCCCGGTTATGACGTATTCTGTGCTGACGCATTGGATGCTTGGGGAGGCGCTGCAGACGCAGGAAGCCGTTTGGATGGATAGCTCGCCGGCGTTGGGTCGGCATGTCGAACATTCGAAGTACATGGTATGTACATTCGTCGCACCCCCACAGCCTCTGTTCGTGCTGATTGTAGTAGATCACTTACGCAGCATACCCTCTCTGGGTAGCCACGGGTCTCATCCTCCTCATGACCAGCGCGTGCTGGTGGGCCTTTACGTACCGCCGTGAAGGTTTCATCCCCCAAATGTTCGGCAGTATCCGGACGCTTTGCTCCGCAACAACACAGCTCGACGATTTTCCATCTAACGGCATTATGTGGGGCGATTTGGGCATGGGCAAGTTATATCGACATGCGGGCTTGAGCCCAGAAGAGGTCATGAAGATTGCGCCCTACGAGCTCTATGCTGGGACGGGCGGGGGCCCGGAAGAGGAGGCCGATAGTGGAAAGGAGATGAAAGAAGAGAACCAGCCGTTGCTTTGGAGTGGCAGAAGGGCCGAAGAAAGTGAGAGGCTGGGAGAGGACTGAGTTGCAGCGTCGGAAAAGTCTCTAGGTTCCCTATTCGCCCTTTCACGGGCGAAGCGATCAGCATTGCACAGATCCGGAATCGATCTTCAAGGAGATACGAAGCCGTCGACCGAAACAGGAATGCCTATCCCACACGCGGAAGGCGTCATACCCACCGCGTAACTTGCTGTACAAAGCGTTAATCGACCGCTCTCCTCACGGCCCTGCGTTCATATTGTCGCCAACGACTCAAGCGTGCAAGATGCGTCGCAGAGCCAGAATGACAAGGGGGTGTGCAGTTGAATTCGTACCGAGACCCCTCTGAATGAGCTTTGTAGATAAGGTTGAAGGAATTAGAAGGGGATTGGCAACGACTTACTGCCCCTGGTGTCCCTTGACAAGGAGCCAACCTACCACCTTTCGAGTCAAAGATTACAGACACCCGCTAGACCTAGTCAATGCTACTCGAACGCACACCGGGGAATCACTTTGTGACGTTCGTGCTTTCAGTCAGATCACGCCATCCATCCTGTCAGCTTCGAATGTGATTATCCGATCGCAGATGCATACGCTGACGTCACGTCACGTCACGTCACTGCAGTGCGTTTGTTGCTTGTTTCATTCTTTGGATAGGAAGTTTTGACGCGCATTTATCAAGCTCAAATGCTTGTGGCTCCAGTGTGTACGGTGTGGTTTGTGGGCTGCCTTGAGATTCGGCGGGGAAAGTGATGACTGTTACAATTTGGATATGAGCAGTCGTGATATCAAAAACTCATGTTTTGTATATACGATTAATTTCTATAATGATGGATATGTACACTAGCAAAATAAATCTCATCGCAATCCTTGCGACGAGGGGTATCATGGTGAGATGTACAATCTAAGAGATATCCATGGAAAGCCCCCTAGTGTCAGGTACAGCACCGGATGCCGGAACCCTCAATATAGAAATACCATGTGCGCCCGCGAGTGTAAATTAGCCCGGCGCAAAAGCGCTGCGAGCGTCAGAAGTGTAGCAAGAAGAACGAATAAAAGAGACCAAAAATGCGCCGGGCATAGATCCGTAAATGCATCCCTCATCCTCCTACAGACGTTACCCTCGCATTGCGTCGCCCGATCGTAGATGGAAAAGCCACATACTCAGGCGGTGCATCCGTGCCGCTCGAATTCGTAGGCGGCGCCACACTGCGCGGAACGAACATGCGACCAACCTCGTCGAGCACACCCACCTCAGCACTCCGGACCCTTGCGTTCTCATTGCCAGCCGCACTGCCTTCGGCACACACCTGCAGCGGGACCTTCAAATGGAGTGAAGGATCGCTGACACCGGGCGCGTTGGCGGAGACATTGAGGCTAAGCACGTAGGTGCGAGAGAGGAGGCAAGAGTGGAATGTCGGGATAAAGAACTTGTTGAGTGGGAGCGTGATGGGCACGAGAATGGATGCCGTGTAGAAGGAGCCACGCTTGTAATTCTTAGAAGCGGGTGGAATATCGGTGTTGTGGGCGGCGGTGGAGGAGGATGAGGAGGAGGAGAAGGAGGAGGAGGAGGTCGAGTAGTCCGACATGCTGGAATCACGGCGATCGGTGGTGTCTGCGGCGGTGGGATTGGCAGATGCGGGCTGTTTCTGCCATTGTGCGGATGCGATGCACATGTTGGAGATGGTGACGTTTTCGCCATAGGCACCCTGCGTCATGTCGTAGGCGAGGCCGTCTCGTGTCGGAAAGTTGGCCCGTGGCGCTGAAGCGTAGAATGTGGTCACTTTGATGTTGGTCTTCAAAGAACCCAGTTTTGGTGGTAGGGTCTGCTCGTCGCTCGGATCGAAACGGAGGTGCACCCGGCACCTCGTTGCCACGACATTGTTGCAAGCCGATCGTGCGCCAGGGATAACGAGTGCCTTTGGCTGGACGGTCTGGGCGGTGAGAGTGCCCAGCTTTCCCTTGAAGAGGCCTTTTCTGATAGCTTTCTCTTGCCGTAGGCGGTACTCGGCGTTCCCATCGACATTGAGTGGAGGCTGCTCTTCGAAGGCGGGCTTAACGCGAACCTTCCTGAACCTATCCACCAATACAGAGGTCTTGCCCTCGCCCTCGAGCCACTGCGTTATCCGCACCTTGACGCCATAAGTGGTTTTCGACATTTCTGGGGCCATATCGTCGAGCAATTTGGCGCCGAAGCCAGACATCTCCGCGTCTCCCATACTTGGCGGGAGCTGCATGTGCGTGTTGCGGACGTGGTCGGATGCCACGGTGTGAGAGCATGCGCAGGGAAGAAGCTGTGTGGGCAAAGTGAAGTAGAAGGGGAAGGTGTACTGCTGCCCAGCGCGCAAGATGCGTGGAGAAGGGAGGTCGGCGTCGTCGATTGGCTGCTTGAGTGTCAAGAAACGATGACGAGCTTCAGTCCGACCTGACATGGATGGTGTTGTTGTCAGTCTGTCAACGAAGACCTCTGACGTGCCTGTGGTCACATTAGCTTGCTAGCCTGTCTAGTGAGCTAGGGTTTCATTACCTGTGAAGGCGATCTGCACATCCTCGATCCGTGTATCGTACGGAGCGGTGATCTTCACGGTGCCTTCGATGGTGTCCATGGTCGCATAACTCGTAATGTAGCTGCTATGTGCCCCATGACGGCTGTCATCGAACACTATCTCAACCTCAGGTAGTCCGACGTTTGCGACTCGAAGCATGCGATACTGCATTTGTTGTCCGAACGTCTGCATAGCGTTCGAGTGTGTCGAACCACGACGAGAGGACGTTGGAGGCATGGTCGCGGTCACGGTGTGTCGCGCAAACGCGATAACAAAGAAAGCTGGGGTAGCACAAGTTCAGCGCGGGGACGTGTCAACGCGATAAGGCTGGTCGCTTGCGGAAACTGGTCCCGTGACTGAGAGTAGTTCCCGCGGAACGTGTAGAGGTAACGAGTAGTTGAAACAGGCGCGGTGGTGGTGTGACGAGGCAAGAAGAAGATGCAGTACGAGGATTCGCGCATATCTTATACACTGCGCACGCCAGATGCTGGCTGGGATTGACTCATCCCAGTAGCTCACCGTGTCCATGTGCAGGTGGACTGGGTGCGGAGAAGGATGGCGTTCGCCGAGCCGTCGGGAAACAGGACCAGACCAGACGACATGCGCGGGGTGTGGGCTTTCGCAGGGCGTGCTGGCTTTGTCAGCGCACCAGCCAATCACGTCCCCGCGTGCAGCTCGCTATGCTCGAACGGGGTACTGCGCAACCCCATCGAGTCACTGTCTTGACTCCGAACCGGCGTGCAATCCGTCGACAAGACGCCATGATCCAAGGTGGACCAGAAGTCGACCAGTTCTAGAGCATGCGTTGAAACTGGCCAATGCAATGTGATTTGCTAGCGGGCACAAGTGCGATCGTGTACGGTAGGTTGAGGCTGATACAAACAGTGTACGGGAGGTATACACGCAGTGTGGGCACGCCCCAAGATTGCAACCACTAGCGGGCACGAGTGCGATTGTGTACGGTAGTTGGACGCTGGAAGAAATGAGCTATTATTCAGCGCGACAGTGTAAGGGAAGTCTACACGCACTTGTGGGGGCCGGGTGTCATTGGTCTGCGGAAAAGTTTTCGCCTCTATGCCGTTAAGTGGTAGACTGCAATCAAAGCAATAGTTCGACTGCATCAACACCTTGTTGGCCTGTGACGCCAATCTCCTCTGACGCATGTCGCGGTGAAGGAATAGTGCGAAATGATCGCTCAAAATAAATCCTCAGCTTTTCCGGTAGTCGAGCGCGCCCCATCACCATAGGGCGTCAACCCTTCCCGATGTGGTAGCGAAGGGCGCAGGATCATGCTTGCAAATCAGCCAGTCGCATTTAACCTCAAGCTTCAGGCCGATGTCGCGGGCGGCATAATTTCTTGATTTTCCAGGCTACAACAATTCCGATGCTGACATATTCCGAAAAGACAAAGCTCCGCGAGGTGGCTTGAGTTCCGATGTTGGACCCCTAGGCTTTCTTCCTCTTCTCCTCGGAACGACACTCCTGCGCAATCGTGTTTGGCTGCACGTCCTATCGCAGGTGCTTGAAGTAACTGTTCTAGTAGAGATTAGTGGCATGTTGCGGGCTCATCTCCCCAACCAATCCCACAAGTCCTATGAAAGTGCATGTAGTACACGTGACTAGGCGTTCAGCCTAGCCTACCGCTCATAGCGCGTTCTCAAAACGGACGTCATCCCGGCTGGGGGGTTAACATGGCGCGTACTCAAAAGAGAGGTTCTCGCAGCTTGAAGGTTTCCATAGCGCGTTCACAACCGAGACGAGTTCCGTCATTATATCCCCGCGATGAGAAAGCTACAACGTACCAAGTCCGCTAGAACCCCGTCTGGGTACAACCAACCTATAGAGACAGATGGTTGACAAAAAGAATACGGTCTACGATTTGGCAAAAACATACAACAGCGGGTATTCGCCAATGGTCACCCACTTGACTACTAATCCGCCGATACGCTGCTTAAATATGGCTGAGCGAACGGGAAGCCTTGTTATTCAGCGTTCTATGGTCGTATGTGTCAGATTCTAGAGTAAAGAGATACATATATGGGTGGATGCAACGGGGAGTGTCCTACTTGGCTGAAGCGAAGGGTGAGAGACGTGATTAGGCTATGTAGATAACAAGCTTTGCTTTGAAAAGATAACAGTGTAAATTTCTAGATCAGAAGATTCATAGATATATTGATTTGCATTAGAGTGTTGTGGATCTAGTTGTGAAGGTGGAGAGATGACTTCAGGCCTGATTGGGTATAGCGCAAAGTCGGCAGGTCAGCCCTCCTATCGACAACACTTCTCTCTCCAACAACGTCATCAATACTTCTTGCTCTATCAACTCCCCGGTCACTCAGTTCCTTGGGAGTCACATCTTCCATGCCACTCAGAGCTAATTGCGACATGTATCATCGTATGGTACTGGCTAAATCCTTTGCTCTTTAATCAAGAGCAGGTGCGGATGGCACTTTGGATCATGTTACCTACAAGTGGCCCAACGACATTGCTGAGAAACCTCGTTTGCACCTTAACGAGGTCTAAATTGCCGCCCGAGGAGGACCGCGACGGAGACGACATCCACAGTCAAGATGAGCGCAAGTACTTCCTCAGCGTCAAACTGGCTGTGCATATCCAATCGCAAATCATATTCCTTGGTACCTAGGTAGCCGTCCACTATCAATCAAGACCGGGTCTCCCCAGGACTACAATCACCTTTCCTCTCCTCCTTACTACCCTCCACTGCCCTCGTCAACCTATCCCACCCCGTGCCCATCACTCCCAACAACCCGCACTCCCCCCTAACCTCCTCAAACCCCAGATCCCTACTCGCCATTCTCGCGACCCCCCGTGCGGCCGTTAGTATCGTCGCCATCCCACCACCATTGAACCCCGCACAAATCCACTGCTTCTCGCTCCCCGGAACCCTCCCAACATGCGCCCATCCATCCGGCGTAACCCCCATGATCCCCGTCCACACGCTCTCCGTCTCCGCTCCGCTATCTTCCCAGCCCAGGAAGTTACGCTGCATGTAATCTGTCCAGTACGCATCTACGACGGGCGGTAAGTGCGTACTGTCGTCGAAGTTGTCAAACCAGAGCGCGCGGTTGGAGCGGAAGAGGTGCCCTGCGCCGCCGACTACTATGCTGCTATCAGGTCGCGGGTTGAGGTAGTCGACGCTCTTTTCTGGTCCATGGTTGAGGTTGTATGTGGTGGAGAGGTGGGGGTGGATGGGATGCGAAGGAGTAATATGTGATGCCGTTCCACGCACCGGGACAATGACGTCTTTGAACTGGGGCAGAAGACCAGCAGTATACGCATTCGTTGCGAAGACCACTTTCTTCGCCTTGAGCACTCCACGCGGCGTAGTCAGAACATTCAACCCATCCACTACCACAACAGAGGTCACCGGCGTGTTCGTCTGCGCGTTCAGCGTCGGAGCTGGATACCTCTCTACCATCCTCGCAAGCAACTGCGTGACGAACTTGTACGGCCAGAACGAAGCTACGGGGCTACTTGCCGCCGCGACAGCACCTTTGATCGAAGTCACTTGCTCTATGTGTTCAGTCGGCACCCAATGAAAGCGTTTCGCCCACTCCTCCCCGGCTTTGCGACTCTTTTCATATAATGAACGCACCGCTTCCGCTTCATCCGCATCGAGGAAAACATCCATCGTCCGCCTAATCTCGAATTCACAGTTCAACTCCTCCTCTTCCACAATTCTCTTAAGACCGCTCGCAATCCTATGCACATACTCTATGGCCTCTTTTATCCCCTCCGGGTCTATCTTCCCCAACCATCCCGTCAACGTATTGATCTTGATCTTCGAATGCCCACCATTCCGTGCCGTTGCTCCAGAACACAAGTCCCGCGCTTCAAGAATCACTACATTGGGTAAATTCGCACTATCGCTTTCTTGCAGGATGTGGTATGCCGTCACGATGCCGGACATGCCGGAACCGATAATGGCGATGTCGCATTCTGAGGGCAAATCTGCTGTTGAGTGGAGTTTGCTGTGTTTGTGGGGCTCGCTGAGCCAGTATGAGGGTGTGGGGTTTGGCACAGGGAGGATTTGAGGCATAGCGCGCGGTGATGTCGAGGCGAGGACAGTCCACTACATGGACTTTAGGCAACACCTGCCTACTTATATACACATCTCTACGTTTTGGGGGCGGAATATCGTTATCTTGTGCTTGTAAGTATCTCAATCGGCGTTCGGCATATCTCAATCGGCGTTCGGCATACTTCGTTCCGAGGTGGCAAATCAGAATAGAACTGTGGGCAGAGTGTTCGAGATGCCACCCAGAGAAGCACACGTTGGCAACAATCATGAATCACTAAGTCTGAGCATTTTAGAACGTTTGGTGTTTGCATTAAAAAGATGACGAGAAACGTATCCAGGTGTTTGCACCCCCAAACTTGAACAAAGATCCTCGAAAACCCTAGCTCCGCGTAATCCAGAAGCCAGATGAACTCCAACCGGGCCAAAAATCGTCAATCATGAACTCGTATCCATCAGACGCTCGAAGATATTCAACTCCACCAAAACACCACCCATGCATAATCTTCCGAGACGCCTTCGCTGAAAAATTGACGAATAAGAGTCCAAAAACCCAGTCAAGTACCCGTTTCCGAGGGAAGATGTGGAGGTTCCTAGTGGATAGGATCCGCGTCACATACCCAAACGAGATGTGATACTTACCAACTTACCGTTGCGCGTAGAGTCGGATGCTTTCAGCTCCATTGCGCAAGCTGTTGGTATTGCTGTCCGCACTGTGCAGACATATGTATTGCCAGTGAGCCTACTGCTCTTCCCCCTTCATTTCTCGCACATTTGCGATGTCAGCTTAGCGGATCGTCATCTGCTTGACGACGCTAGCCTTAGTCGAGGCAGCACCGGCAGCGGCGATGGATGGCTGGCCAGGTTTCTTCTCGAAGATCTTCCAGAACTTGAGAGATTCGTCAGCGGCAGCAGTGGCGAGCATCTGGCCATCGGGGCTCAAGCAGCTGTGCAGGACACGGGACTCGTGGGCCGGAACCTCCATGTTCTTCACGCCAGTCGGGTAGCTCCAGATGCTGAGCGAGTTGTCGGGGAAGCCACCAGTGCTGACAATCTCCTTGTAGTGGGTGCTCCATCGCAGGCTGGTAACCTGGGAATCCGTAGGAATGGTGTTGACGCGAGCTCCGGTCGTCGTGTTCCAGAAATGTATCTGGCGATCGTTGGAACCACCACCAGTAGCGAGGAGGTTGGATTGCCACGGGCACCAAGACACAGCCTTGACGGCAGCACGGTGGTTGGTCTTAGTGAACTTGGGAGCAGCCAAGGAGCGGGCATCCCAAATGGAGACCAGGTTGTCGTTGGCGCCAGTGGCGAGCTGAGCACCGTCGGCGCGCCACTCGAGACCACAGACTTCGCCAGTGTGCGACGCCAGCTCAGCAACCTTGTGCTGTGCGATGCGAACATCGTGGTTGAAGACGAGACCGGAGCGAGCGCCGGTGGAGAGAATGTGCTTGTTCCAGCCCATGACGCCAACGCGCGTGTCGTGACCGAACATGCTGCGGAGCTTGGTACCCTCCTCGACGTCCCAGATCTGAACCTCACCAGAACCGAGGCCAACGCCGACGTAGGCACCGTCACCGGACCATTTGACAGACGAGATATATGTGTCGGCGGCGCACTCAAAGAGGGAAGAGACAGAGCCAGAGTCGGCAGACCACACGTAGACGGAACGCTCCAGGCCAATGGCGACCTGGTTCCCGGATGACCAGTCGAGGAGGTTGAGGTAATAGTCATCGACGAGACCAGGAGCATCGAGAACCCGCTCGGGCGCTGATGGAATGCGACGACGGCTCTGGGCGTTGACACCGCTGGCGGGCTTAAGAGGACGGTTGTACTGCGATCGAAGATCGATGGGCTTGGAAGACTCCGGAGGAGCGGGCTTAAAGGCGAGGATACGGGTATTGAGGGAGACGCCACATGCTGATGCTAGCGACGACTGGTATGCAGCGGTATCCGGGGCGGCCTTGGACTGCGACCGGTCATCCTCGTCATCGTCAAGAGTGAGACCTTCAAGCGAAAGGGTTGCATCATCTTCAGATCCGCGACCACCGAGGTCAAATGCACTCGCAGCAGTAGCTAGTACCGATGATCCCTCACCGGTAGAGCTGGACTTGGGACGTTGGTCGAGATCCAGCTTGCCTGAGCCGGCGTTACAGATGGCATCGCTTGCCGTCCGGTTGGGGATGAAGCGGTCGGCGGCGTTGTATGCTATCCTCGTCTTGATGGGGCGCGACCGGATGGTACCGTCCTTCTTTGCCTTGGGTGTCTTGGTCGATGTGTTGCCCGTGCCGGTCAGAGCCCACTCGGACACGCCCAGGTCTACCCGACGCGGCGAGTTGACGCGGGCGATGTTTGACTTGGGCGAGTCGCGGGTAGTCTTAGAGATGGAGCGCTGCACGCGGGACATGAAGTTGCCGCCATGAATCGACTCGTGCGCCTGCACATCGGGAGTCTGTGTTCGTGGGGTGCGGGGAGAGGGCGTCAATGGCATCCGTCCGCCGGCGGTACGGGTGGAGAAGATTGATGAGCGGCTCTTGACCGGGGTCAAGACGGCTGGGCTGGCCATTGCAGCGGCTCTCCAACTGCATCGCATTAGCATATGATGTCATGCATCGTGGGATGAGGCAATGTCGTACTCTATGCTTTTCTGGGGGTTTTTGATGGAAAATCAAATATTAGTATAGACAATGCTGTAATCGATGCTCTGAAGTATTGATTGGAAGGGCTGGTATGCGTCTGGCAGAAGCGGAGAGGGTGGAGGAGAGTGCGGAGTGAGGTAGGTGAAGAATGTCAAGATGGCAGGTCCGCAGCGCATTAAATATGGTTTGTTTACTCGGCTTGGTTGACAGGGCAACGTCGGCGTGGCGGGTGACCCTGCGGCCGACGCTTAACGCCGGTGTCATCATCACGTGTGGCCCCCAGCGGAAAATGGTTCGCCCCGCCGAGATTCTGCCGGGCCTAGCCTGACCGCCCCAGCTGTCAACCACCAGTCAGCCAAACTTTGGCACCCAACGCACCGCAACCACGATCGCACACCCGTACACTCACTGTCACTACTGCGCCCGTCTACGCAGTGTGAGACCCCAGTATCTATCAGATCCACGGCCGTTTCTCTGCTCGCACGGAAACACCGCCTCGCTATTGCCCTGTCTGGAGCGAACTGGTGCACAGACAAAGCACCCGCCTCTCTACGCATGGTTCTTCCGTACCCACTCCCCTAGGATCTTGATCCAATGGCCCAATCCCAGCTCCCCGTCACCTCGCTCTTCTCTGGCAACCAGCCTGCGTTGCCTCCTCCCGTCACCACTCCCTCGTCCGCTCTCACGACAACGCCCTCCTCCGCCAGCTCAGGGCACAACACCTTCGTCATGACTGCGAGCCCCACACGCGGCCGTAAGTCTACCGCCGAGGGCTCCGTGTACAGGCCTAAGCTCATATCGACCGTCGGCGCGAAGCCCGCCTGTCTCGTCAATGCGTCTGTGACCTACGTGGGCAATGACCAAATATACGCCTTTGGTGGCTTTGACCAGTTCACCGATGAAGGTGAGGAAACTGAACAGGTGTCGAGGAAACGTAGCTGACTTGCTCAGTGTACAATCATGTGCTTCGCTTGAACCTCGTCACTCGCCAGTGGAATCTCGTAGACAATTATGGCGACATACCGGGGGTCAGGATGGGCCACACGGCCTGTCTTTGGCAAGGTGATAAATTACTCGTTTTCGGCGGAGAGAATGAGCATAGGCAGCATCTCTCTGACGTAATCGTGTTCGACTTGAAGACAGCTCATTGGACGCAGCCCGAGCTACACGGACCGACGCCCCGCGGCCGAGCCCGCCATTCCGCTGTGATATATGACGAGAAGCTGTACATAAGTGGAGGGCAGACGGGACACGACAGCGTGCTAGATGACATCTGCTTCCTCGACCTAAAGACTTGGACATGGTCTCGCACCTGGAAGTTTGTGCCCCGGTACGATCATGCCAGCTGGATCTGGAACGGCCGTATTTGGATCTTCGGCGGTATTACCGACGAGATGGAGAAGAGCAATGAGATCTGGTGGCTAGACCTCCGCGGCAGTCCTGGATTCGAAACTGCTATGAGTTATGGCACTGGCGATCGGCAGCTGGTTTCCGCCAGACATCGCTTCGCAACACCGGCGTCTGGCCAGCTTGCAACTGGAAGCACGGGTTATACGGCCAACTCCAGCGTGCAGTCGTATCCGAGTGCCATGGCCTCGACGAGGTCCCCATACATAACACCAGGTTCCATCTCTTCGCTAAAGTTTCACTCCAGTCCGAACCTGCCTTCGCAAGCAGCAGGTATGCACTTTCATGCCTTCTCTTCTGGGTGTATGCTCGACTTTGTCACTCCCGCAGAGCTCAGCTGCGAGACCAGTCTGTCTAGCCTCGAGCTTGATACTCTGCGCTGGCAGAAGTTGGCTGATGGAAAGGACCTCTACAATCCCAACTTCCGCTGGCATTACTGCACAATGAACTCAGAAGGCACCCACGCCTGGCTTCTCGGCAGTCCGGCTGAGGCAGCCGCCGATGGGAACGGCGTAAACCCGGGCGAGTATCTGAGCGATGTCCTCGCTATCGATCTCCGTAAGTTTGGGATTCTCGGTAACGAGCTCGCAAGCGATCCCCGTTCGAAGCTACCGTCTTCCGATGCGAACGTGTCTTCACACTTGACTGGAATTGGTGCCGACTTGTCTCTCACATTCGATCAACCACCAGAGTCGGGCAGTGGTGCAGACTTTATCATCACCGCAGACCCGGACGACATGGACTATGATGCATCGCCTGTGACCGAGGCGGGTCATTCTTCGTCGGCTGAGGCGCCTATCTCTCGCCCCATTCATGTCCACAGGCTCATCTTACACGCTCGCTGGCCTCACTTTGCTCGACTGTGGAGTGCGCAGATGGTGGAGTTTCATTCCAAAAAGATGCACATACCCGAGCCGTATGCGGCTGTCCGCGCTTTTCTCTTCTATCTCTATACCGATAGTATCGCTCCTCATGCCCAGAACGGCCCTTCGCTCAACGATGTCGCAGGCATGCTGGTCATGTCGAACATCTACGACATGCCACGTCTTCGACTTCTGTGCATCAATCGCCTTGGTCGAGAACTCGACGTTGAGCACGCAGCCGTGATATGGGAGCGAGCGTCAACCGCCAACGAAGAGTGGCTCAAGAAACGTGCAGCCACTTTCTGTTTGCAGAACTGGGGTCGGGTGGTCCGAACTGCTGGTTTCAGGGCTTTGAGTCCTGGTAGTCTGATTGATCTTTGCTCTGAATCCGATCTCGATTCTAGAGTGATAAATGGCGACGAGCTCGAGATGATGGGTCAACTTCACCGGCCGTTTACCGTGTCGAACCGTAAAAGGAGCCTCGGCAGTGCTGGTGTTTTGACCGCAGGTGAGGATGAGGGAGACGAGGACGCAGAAGAGGATGGTATGGACGTTAATTAGCGGTTGGTCACGTAGCGGCAGCGTTGCATTCTTTTGGCGTTGGTTTTTCAAAGGGTCATACCTAAACGCATATTGGCGAGCGAGGCGTTTGGGTTTTGAACGAAGTCGTAGAGACTGAACGACCTCATGTCTTTCTTCACCGAGAACAGAAACTACTGAAACTTAGGGGCTTTCTCTTCCCAGAATCTGGTCGAGCGGCTATTGGACAGAACGCATTGCGCTGGAGTTTTACGATGGATCTTTCTGGGGGACGAATTGACGACAAGCACTCACTGGTGCAGTTATTACACATGGCGAACAATGCTTAGCATTCTAGATGAATTCTATACCAATGGCTATTCAGACAGCAGCATCGGATGATACCTTCCTTGCACATGGGACTACTGCAAGCTTACCGCCTACCAGGTACGAGAGCGGATGGCAAGTATCGTATATGCACCATCATTACGATATCACGAGACGAGCGTTTACCCGGTAATCGTGGCTTGCATGTTAGAACCCACATAGATGTAGACCATTGAAGATTCTGTGGGCCGCCACCTGGAACGTTAAAGTTTGGGTGCCACGGGTGTGATAGCCGAGAGGTGATGTTGTGGGTATGTCCGTCTCAGATTATGCCAGAGATGTAAGACCACTCCCAATCGTGTAAGCCGTGCTTTGGCTTACAAGACTAGTCTCCGCGGGACCCAACAAATGGTGGCGGTGGTACCAAAATGAACGGATAATGTTGGATTCACGTGGGAACGGAGTATGCAGGTGCGTGCCAGACCGATCTTACGTGCATGTTTACGAGGTGATGACGGATATAGGGTAAGTCTCATGCAATCCTACCGCGGACCTCCCGATGCGAGCCGCTCCCGCGCCGCACCATAGATTACCTAACGTATGCCTGTTGCAATGATGGTGCGATGGTATTGCAGCATCGACGGTCCGGTGTACCGTCTTGTGTTAGATGGAAGTCCTGGTGTCTCTGCCTGCAATCTGGCTTGTGCACTCTCATCACATAAGCGGTTGAGCATTGCGGTCAATGGACCTAGAGCTTGTGGCCTAGTCGTTGGGATTCTTTAGACAGCAGAGGTCGACGCGGGCAAAGCGTTGGGATGCACCTAAATGCGTTTGAAATAGGCGAAAGCACGGTTATAGAGATTTTGCTGCATGGTTTGCCGTGTATGCAACGTTGACGTTCGTGTTGGTGGCGTAGCGTTGATGGCGTAGCGTAACAGTCGAGTAAGATGATGCTAAGAGTTCGCGAAACACGAAAGAACTGCGATTAAGCGATATATGCGAGATCAGCATTCTTAGAAACTGACTATCCCCTGCGTCTACGAGTGGTAGTATGCGTGTTTCAGAGACGGTAGCTATCGAACACATTCCGGAAGGCTCAGCGCCACATTCGTTACGCACAATCTTAATTGGACTGAAGGACACCTCTACTGTACCTTCATCATGGTCAGGTATAGCAGTAAAGCCTGTTATACCTTCTTCTATACTTCCGCTGCGTCCCGAATCCTTCTCGTATACCATTCAACGCTTGCGGCGCGGTCCAGTGAAATCTGAATCCGGACGTTCATGTCCAAACATAAGCCTCTAAGGTAGTCAACAACTCTCATCACACTCCCATCACACGCTTCGTCTCAGTCATCCCGAGGACCAGGCCACTCATCTCAGTTGCCTCACGCCACCGTCTTTCACGGTAAAAGCATGCCATGGTTTTGGCATGACCATTGGCTGTATGAGAATCCAACAGCTCGCGGACCGGCGTGTTAACGAGCACGAAGGACTGTTGGCGGTGAGGCGAGGTGGGTCGGTCACTGGCATGACAAAGTCGAAGCATTACTTGTTGCCTTCATTTCTACACACATACCCAATATCTCACGTATATAAACCCCATCAAGCACGCAATCATCTCTTTTTCTTTCACCACCACTCAATCAATCACCGCTTCTACACAGCTCACTCATATCCCTACATCTCATCATGCAAGCCTTCACCTTCATCCTCTCCACCCTCTCCCTTGCCTCCGCCGCCCCTTCCTTCGCTCCCCGCCAGGATTTCATCGCCTCCGTCGACCGCTACTCTGGATCCGGCTGCACCGGCACCGTGTGCAACATCGCTGGCTCAGGCGATCTGCGTGCGGGATGCAATGTTATTACTGATCAGTGCACGGCGAGTCTGGAGCTGAATTATGCGCCTGCTGGGTGCAAGGGTGAGTTTATCGGGAAGAGGAAGATGGTAGAGTACGGGTAGGCTAACGAAGGCGTAGTCACTATTTGGACGGATACCACGTGCTCGAGTGTGACGCATTTCGCGAATGTGACGAGCTTCGAATGTTATGCGTTGGGGCCGCCAATTGGATCGATTAGTGTTATCTGTTAGATTGGATGGTGAATCAATGTTGCACTGAGAGAGTGGGAGCGGTGGGGCTTGTTAGCGATGTGTGGTGAGCGGACTGTTGAGAGAGTGTGGAGAGATGTCTGGAAGAAGCGAAAAGAGAGGAAAAGAAAGAGCTTGAACAGGCAGTTTCCATGTGATCTTGTCCTGTGAAAGGAAATTTATTGACGTTTCTTGCTCGCATATTTCCACATTCTTTCTTTTTTCTCACAACCATGACGAGCTTCAGGCTATTGCGGAGCCACTCGCATTTGATTGCGAATGCGGTACCTACTCAACTCCTCAAGACTCGGTATACATCCCTGATAGCGCACCCTAGCCGCAAACCCATTCCACCGATCAAGGTACAGATCTAAGCCCACAACTGTGAGTGTAGCCTCTTCCCCAACTCCAACTATACTTATTTAGCCCCCTTGACTAAAGTAGTTCCACTGTCAACATATTGCGTGACATGTAAACACTCTATAGAGGAAGTATACTAGCTTGTGTAAAGTTATACCGAGTCGTGTTATTAGACGTATATATATCTTTTCTATCCCGACATCTTTATCAGAGTAAGGAGCGGCTTCGTTATTTACAGGTGCGATGAATCATTCGGGGGACGTCGAGTTCCGTTGTGGTCATTCCCAGTAATACTTGCTACTTCCGGCGTCGGCAAAAATTGATGGATAGAAGAATACTCCCAAAGAAAACATCGCTAAGTAGACCTAGGGATTATTCTACTTGGACGTTTCCAAGTCTGAGTCGTTCATTTTGCAGATTTAGTGAATCTCTCCACAATTCAAGGTAGGTTTGGAGCCGAGACATGGAGTCTTGCAGCTTGGCGGACGGCTCGGATATGCAGTATCGTCATCTCCTATATCGCTACGACTGTAGTGGAGGCAAAGATAGGTGGACCTTCCAGACAGTTCAGGCGTGATGAGCAAAGCGTTTCCGTTATCGGGCCCGTTGTCGCTGTCTATGCTCAGAAAGTTGGTATCAACGCAACAGGTGGACCTGCGCAGATCGCAATCCCAACCGAACCGCTTTTTGTCGCCGATATGCTTCTACTATTTCAGAAGCGGCAAGCTGACTTGGAGCTACTGGTTCAGTACCCCTGACTACGGCGGATGCAGCAATAACCGCACCTGCAGATTCGCCGGTGCCGCCCTCTTCTGTTGTCAGTCGCGACTCCCTCGAGATATCTTTTGCTTGTTCCCACATCGCTACTATCGTCTGCGACCGGTACGTCGAATAACGGACCCCTGCCATACTTTCTTGGTCAGCAGTTGTTGTACACTTTCTGGGACGATCTGTACATCTACGCTGAACAGAAGCACCATATGGATTACACTATCTGCGGCTCAGTGGGTAGTCGCACCATCATTTTTGATTGACGTGTCAGTCGCATTGCCGCGCTATCGGGTGGCCCATTTTACAGCTTCAGCGTCACAATCTAAGAGAACGAACCGCTTAAAGCCTATCTCAGACATATGGTACTCATAAATAGGCAAAATCCACGATGATTGGTATGGAAGGCACTTCGAGGAGGGAGGCGAGCAGATGAAAACTGTCGAGATATAAGAAACCACTTGCAGAAAGGGTTGGATTTAGACTAACGGGTATTAAAACGTCGACCTCCCCCAAAGGAGTACAAAGAAAATTTCTAAGTCGCATAAGTGAGTAAATGAGCGATTGCCATCAAGAGAGCAGTCATGGTATCATCCGCATATCTCCTCAATAACCAGAAGGATGAACATCAGCGCAAGCCGCGCAATCCCACAATCAAACTTCCAGCTAAACTACAATGAAGGTGCGCTGAGGTCCATCGTCCAGCTGTGTCATGTCTTCTATCTCCGGAAACCAATGCTCAAAAAGTGCTTCCGCATCTTCCGGCTCCTCCTCACCATCTACCTTTTGGCATTCGTAGCATTCGAAGCGGCCCACACGCCGGTAGTACCTCGGATTCGTTGACGATGTTTTGAGTACGAGACCGATGATGGAGGAGCGGAAAGTCATGCTAACAAGAACACAAACGAGCTTTTCTCCAGTTTGCATGACATCTTCGCCGCGAGGAGGGATGATGTCAGGACGAAATTCGACACCAACGCCGTTGCGGATCAGAGTATACTCGTTTGTTGAGTCGATGCGGAAACTGACTTCGGTCGCCATGCTTGCCGTGAGCTCGAGTGATGCTCCAGTTGTAGGGGACCAGACAGTTTCCTGAGCATCGCCGTTGGGAAACGATGCTTTACATGCTAAATCCATTGCTGATGAGTTGTCAAAGAAAATTGGCGAGCCCTCCACTGATGCCCAAGACCAGCTCGGCACAGGATTTGTCGGGTCTGGCTTCGGCCTGCGGCAATGCGTGCTCTCGTTCGGATACCACAGTAGTCCCAGGGTATTGCTCGTCCAGTGCCCAGAGATATAGCTCGAATCTAGAGCCTTCGATAGCGTCTTCGCGACAGCTGCGATTGCGACCAATCTATCCGTGTCGTAGGTGAGGTTTCTTGCGGTATACTCAGTAACTATGTAGCTCCACAGCTGCAGGGCATCTTCATGCTTCTTCTCGACCTTTTGCGCCACATCGGTGAGTGATGTAGTTGCGAGCTGAGACGCTACACTATCGATACGCTCAACGTTGCTGTTGGTGGTGTCCCTCGAAATACCCACAAGGCTCGTGCTTCCAGCCACAATACGAGCGTACTCTTGCTTCACGGAATCAGTCGTTCTAGAATCGTAGATCGCATTGTCGATCCTTCCACATTCGCATTGGTATGCTTCTCTACATTCGAGAATCATCTCACTGTCGGTGAAGTGTAGGACCCTAGGCGAGAGCAATCTTTCGGCATAAGCCCATGCCCGTCTCAGAAGCGGCGTATGTAGGTTTGCTTCTTGCGACATGTTGAAGGGCAACTCCCAATCGTTCATGTGGGCTCCTTCGTTGAATGGTGCTTTGAAGCTGTAGTGTGAGGGTTGTTCGCGGACGTAGATCTTTGAGAGCGAGCCTTTGCTATCAGTGCCCTGGATCTTGAAGGATTGCGCTTTGGATGGATACAGGCCTTTTGTGGGATCGACAGCGGATGTTGCGGCGATGGTGAGGAACGCATTTCCAAATATTTCGTCGAGCCTGAGGGATTCTTGAAGCTTATCCGAAGCGTCGTCTTGCACGACACATAGCGCATCAATCCAAAGCCATCGGAAGCCGCGCGCTCGTGTGAGTAGAACTGCATCCTGAAAGGATTTGGGTAGCGATCTCCAAGGAATTCCGTTCTTGTGCGCTTGTAGCGTTTTCAATGTCGTTTGCGGTATGCCTCTGCCGGTACCCCAGCAATATGAAAGGGCTAGATATTCGCCATTTTCGTATTGACCATCAGAATCACGCTCAGATTCATGCAATGGTATGCCTTTCGTCGGTTCATTCGTCATAACATCGAGCACTCTCCTTGGTAGTGTAGTGGGTTTCACATGCCGACACTTTGAGTGGTTCGTGAGGCACTCCCCGATCATACTCCGCGCGGTGTGTGCGCCTGACTCTTGCAGTGGATTTTCAACGATAGGACGTCCGTTCCCGATAGCTGAGAATGAGGATTGACCATCTAAGAAAGTCAGCCATGTGCCCGTAAGCTGGGCACATGCATGAGCAGAGACACATACCTCCGTCTGTAAAGAATTCTAGCCGAAGATCCGGATAGCCGTCTTCGTGGTCATGCGCATTTTCTTCGCAGCCTTCGTCGGGCAGTTCTTTCCATCTTACATCGACCGAGAGGTGATCTTGCGCTTTGCCCGCTGAGCCTGATCGATACGATTGCGCAACTATCCTGATTTTTTCTTCTTCGACTCCTGTGAACCGATCGTGGTGCAATAGAATCCCCTGGAGCACCAACGCGCATGCGCGACAGCCTCCAGAAGTCGACTGTCGCAGGCTTGGAAGCGTGGCATTCACCCACTGCACTACACTCAGCTCATCCAAGTCTTGGCCATTGTTGGAAGGATTCAAGTGCTTTTGCAAGCCCTTGCATGTCGCGCAAACCGAAACCATGGCGGGCTGTGTTTCCGATGGGGTGGAAATAGGTCGGCTTGTGATGTTCATCGGCTTGGAGGGGCGTACGTCAGGAAGCTGCAAGAACGGGTTGGCGCGGGGCAGGCGGCACTTTAAACGTCTACCATCTCAACGGGACGGAGAAGGACAACTGCTATTCGTTTCAAGACGCGACAAGGCTTGCGAGAGACTGAACTAGGCTCTGGCCAAAGATATGATGCAAGCTGACGGCGATCCCAGGTGTCTAGACTCAACGCGCTTCAGCCTCAAGGCCTCCAATGATGAGCGAGAGGGTCAGCCTGCAATGCAATTGATTCTAACACCCAGCGAACGAGCGACCGCCGCATCTTCGGAAATTTGGGACCGCGATTACGGCCTAAGGGTCGTCGTAAGCTGCCAACGGACTCCTCCGCGATGCGCCTGTCGCTCACTTTGAGAAACATAGCTTTTGCTAGCAGGGTCGTGGCGTGGCACGGCGTAACACGGTTGAACGATGAGCACGAGGATGCGCCCCACCAGCGTACATCTCCCGCTTCCTCCACCCGTCCCCACGGATTCTGCTTCGTCGAGCCAAACCAAGCACATCTTAGTGTGATCCAAGAACTGATTAAACAAGCATCAAGATCCGACTTTCTGAATTCTTGATAGCTGGGCTGCCTATTGAGACATGATAGCGCTGACATTGAGATGTGAGGGAAGTCTTGCCTGGATATTCTTAGGTCTCAAGCTTTATGGCGGCAACTAAGTGCGCTTCGGCTGCTTACAATGGCAAGCTCAAGTTGCAACAAGGCGTTCAGTCCGAAACCCCACCTTACGTCTAGCTTCTTTTTCAACGTAAAGTATTCAGCATATGCACTCGATCATCTTGATAAAATAAATGATTAAATAAAGCAGACGGAGTATGCTAAAACTGCCTGGGTGGTGGTGGAGAGTGAAGCGCAGGTCACGTGACCGTGCAAATCGAGTCAAGCTCTCACTCTAGCGAGCGACACATCGGCCAGACGATCGTCCACCTGCGTTACCTCTTTTTAAACACCGCAAAAAAGGAATATGGCTCCAGCCCCAGTTATCGAGTCGTTGCGCCAGCAAATTACATCATGCAAGGTGCAGCTACGAGACCTTCAGCGGCAATTGGCGGAAGCCGAGGACGCCCATCAGCAGCAGCAAGAGCAGGAGCGCCAACACGCAAGTGCAGGAGCTGGCCCCGATCCGCTTGCATATGACTTCACGTATGGAATCCATGATGATTTTGCGTCTGAAGTATATGCGGCGCTTTCAAATACGGAAGAGAAGCCGCCTCCGAGCCGATGGCCACTGGAAAAGAACGAGTATAGGCGCTACGGGCGCCAGCTTATCATGCCGGAGATCGGATTGCAAGGTACATATCTTGCATCTTCGTGGCTGTTGCTCATATGTACAATGTGTCAATTCACTGCTAACTACTCCTGAATTACCCCAGGCCAGCTTCATTTGAAAGGCGCGTCTGTTCTGATCGTCGGCGTGGGCGGCTTAGGCTGCCCAGCCGCAGCCTACCTTGTCGGCGCAGGTGTCGGGACAGTAGGGCTCGTTGATGGAGATACCGTGGAAGAATCGAATCTCCACCGTCAGATCCTCCATTCCACTTCTAGGGTTGGCATGACAAAGGTCGAGAGTGCCATGGTAACGTTACAATCGTGAGTCTCACGCAGAGCCCAATGGTCATCTTATGGAGATAGTATACCTTTGGCTAACAATTCCATTCAGATTGAACCCCAACGTCAGAATCGTCCCTCACCATGGACGACTATCTCCTGAATCTGCCATTTCTATCTTGCAGTCATACGACCTGGTCCTGGACTGCACTGATACCCCAGCGTCTCGCTATCTCATATCTGACACCTGTGTTCTTCTTGGAAAGCCTTTAGTCTCTGCGTCAGCTCTTCGTATCGACGGCCAATTAATGGTACTCAATAATCCACCACTACCCGCTGGAGACACGGCAGGTGGACCATGCTATCGTTGCGTGTTCCCCAAGCCGCCCCCTCCAGAATCAGTTGTGTCATGCGGCGATGGTGGCATTCTAGGTCCAGTCGTTGGCGTTATGGGCGTGCTACAAGCGCTGGAGGCCATCAAGCTCCTTACACGCCCCACTGACGCTTCTACCAATGGTGCAGCCTATCCGGAACCCCCAAGCTTGCTCATTTTCTCCGCATACGCTAATCCTATGTTTCGATCTATACGGCTGCGAACACGGAAGCCAAAGTGTGCAGCGTGCTCGGCACAGGCTACAGTCACGCCCGAAGCGCTTTCTTCGGGCAGCCTAGACTACGTCCAGTTCTGTGGTACTGTTGATCCAGTCGATGCGTTGAGCGCGAATGAGCGCATATCCGTCGACAACTACGCGAAAATACGGTTAGAGGCGAACCCGTTCACAGGTTCTGAACCAAGCAAGGACAGCCACATCCTCGTTGATGTTCGCGAGAAGGTCCAATTTGATCTCTGTAACCTCGAAGGCAGCGTCAATATCCCGTTCTCGACCGTGCAGCGCACGCTTGCCCTCAAGTTGAATAGCTCCAACAATGCGTCCGGTGGTGTAGAAGATCCAGATTGGGTGTCGGAGCTAAGACAGCACTCCGACAAACCCATTTTTGTCCTCTGTCGCCAGGGCAATGATTCGCAGCTCACGGTGAAGAAGATGAAGGAGTTGGGCCTTGATCGTGGGGGCCAACGATGGATCGGCGATCTCAGGGGCGGGTTGCAAGCCTGGAGAAGAAGTATCGACGACGATTTTCCCGAGTACTGAGCCAATGGCGCGTCTCTTTGGCAAGTGTCATGCAAGTCTCGGCCACGACTGTGGAAGAAGGGCGCAAAGCTGAATTACAGTGTTTGCCTACCTATGCCGATGCTGGCCTGCTCGCTCAACCCATCTCAGGACCTGTAGGTTTATTCAGCGGCGGGTACCTTTGCAGAGGTTGCATCTATTGTGGGAACATGGGTTGTCGTAGGCAATGCCATTGTTACACTGTTCAAAGTTCTTAACCCCTTGATTATTGTGGCGCAATGTCCGCGAAGAGCGACATCTCGCTTTGAAAAAGGTGGATGATCCGAACCACAAGATTGTTGCTAGAGGTATTCATGTCTGGTGGAACGTATACGCTTTCATACCTGTAAAAGTCCCCAGTGAAGACTGGGATCATGTATACAGACGTGACGAAACGATGGTCCCTGTTCAAAGTTCTGAACTGTCGCTTTTGGGTTACTCGCATTAGAAGAGAACGAGAGCTTGTTCTTTCTCGGTGCTTTCTGTTGCTTACTGTTCTGCTATTCTTCATCAGCAGTCTGTTGACCAGTGTCGCTAGGTATCATGCTCACTGCAAACCACAGCCAGAATACGAGTGAGCTTCATGCACGGTTCCCTTTCAGGATTCCAAATCTGCCAATGGTCGAGCGACTCGATTAAGTAGCGTGCTTTGGTCCTGCTACAAGGGTGCACTAAGAGCAGCATCACGATCCCCTATCAAGCGCTTTAACGAATAGCAGACAGATTTGGGTCTCAAGCACTGTTCCACAACAGCCCAACCCTCCGTCCCTCATTGAACATATATTCAGATCCCAGAATGGCCAGTCAGATCCTAAATATACACTGCACATCCATCGCCGAAACATACCACGCTTCCAGGCACAGACCTACAATCCTATAAACCCGCAGATAATGTGCTACAACTACCGAGCCTGTACTGCAACTCTGAGAGGCGCTATACGAACGCCGACATTGCTCTCATCCTACACAAAGCCGGTTCACACCAATCACATCCATACCCACATCCACAATACTACCAGGGCATACCACTAATACATCGCAACCACAATATAAAACATCGGAGGCTAGGCGATATTTCCCGGTACGATATTGTGACTGGTTGACGGTAGGATGAGCTGTACATAATGTGCATTAGTGGCGTCCAGCCGATGGGCGTCGACTGTTACACAACATTTCAGTGGGTGCCGCACTGTGTCCACGTGCGATGCCTCCACGGTGAGTGCTCTTGCGGGAGTTCCGGTGGCGCTGGGAGTGAGTTATGTGGGCAGTGGAGGGGTGTAATGCGTGGCCCCTCTTTCGTGTTCGAAAGATTATGATGGGACAGAAAGGAAGAACTTGCATTGCTGCGTACCAGTCTCCAACGCCTGGGTTTAAGACATGCCCCATCCGTACTATGTATCAGTGTTGGAAACGCTTCGGGACAAATCCACAAGATCACAGAACCACCAGGGTCCACACCCGACTTCCCTAAACATGTAGCCTCAACTAACGAGATAGTCATCGTACCGCACATCCCATCCCTGAGTCTTCGTAATAGCACACTTCCTATTACCTTCACTCTCCCCTCCCCCCCGTTCCCCACACCACACATCTCCCGTACGCGGTCTCTCGCCATCTCCACCACCGCTACCAATCACACACCTCGACCCAATCTGTGACACGAAAAGACGAAGATCCGGGCGGAGTTCCTCGGGCGGCGATGGCGGTCTAGTCGGTGTACGAGTCCGTGATCGCGAGGACGCTGACGTAGGAAGTGTAGATGGACATCTAGATAACCGACAACTTGGAACATCCGAAAGCGGCAGCGGCGGTGGCGGCGGCGGCAACACAGGCCTCATCACGCGCTGTGAGACGATCCCCCCCTCTTCGTTAGGCACATACACAAATCGTGGATCCGCCGCGTGACTGGTGTCGCTACGCAGTATCCCGGAATCGCCCGAGCGGCGGCCGTTTGCCTCGCCTCTGCTTTTTGAATTCAATGTCGACGAGGTTTTACTGAATGCTTGCATGTTGTACGATTCTTGGCCGAAGTAGGTGTTTGGGCAGTGCTTGGCTAGACTGATGCTGAGCATACCGGTGCGTACGTTGTCCATGAAAGGTTTGAGGGCGGGACTGCAGGCGATGATTACGGAGAAGGTGGCGTGGGCTTGGGTCAGGATGAAGTAGGGGACACTGTCGAACGAGGGGTCCGACGAGTGGAGGAGTTGGTGGAGGTAGATAAGGCGGAGTGCTGAGAGGGTTATTAAGCTGAGATGGGTTAGCAACCTTTTGACAACGGAGGAGATGCGACGGAGATTGGAAAGTGGGACTGTACATCAGACGTAGTGCGAAAATGAACATGACGATGGCCTTCTTGCGGACTGGTAGTTGGAGCCCGGACACGATGTGTATAGGTAGGATGATCATGATGATGTCGCTGACGATGTCGACGATGCTTGCCGCCAGCCAGAATGGAAACTAGATAGATCAGCACGCCCGAATGCTCTCTTAGTGAAGCACGCACCATTGGTATGCACTTGCCCGTGATTACCTGCCATGGGCGAGGAGGCTCGCATTCGAACACTACTCCTGTTGTAATCCCAACCATCCAGCACACTACTAGACCACCCAGTAGCCTAACAGCGTTTTTGTTTCCTGATGTACACGCGAGCCGCGACAGAAATGTGGTGATGGACAGCTTTGCTACTCCGACGGTAAGGACGTAAAGGATGGTTGCTGCATAAGTGGTCCTTTGGAGGAGCTCAATGATGACACTATTGAGGAGGATAGTACGTTTTCCGAGACCGTCATTGACTGATAGAGATATTGCGACGGTGCCGCCTATTGCAAGAACCTAGCAGATTTTGTTTAGCGATGTTCCTTGAGATGCGAGCGCACGAGCACGTTGACGTCTTATTCCGAAGCAGGCATTATTTGTTGAGATACTCAAACGAGGGCAATTACTAACCGCTGCAACCAGTATCAAGAAATCGTCAGCAAAGGGTAGATTTCTTGTTGAAATGTGAACTCCGATCCGCATTGCACTGCAAAGAATCTGGAAGAGTCAATTATCGTCGACCTACACGAGTATGCAGAGTTCTGTACCAAAGCGCAAGCTAGAAACCAAGTGATTATGGCCAGCAGAGCCCCATGATCGTCGTCCGTAACGACGGTATGTCTGAGTCCGTCGACCATTGTGATTGAAATCTCCGAATCACAAGCATGGAAGGCGGAGACACGCGTTTGTAAAGTGATTGAATTGAAGAACCGAGCACGATGAAATGGGGCCGAGAAAGATTACCAAAGACAACGCTATGGATGATATGAGTACAGTCTGAAGATGAAAATGGTCGCTGCCGTTCTCATCAACATGTACCACACCCAAGAGAGGGTACGTCAACTGTGTGTTGGATCTATCCAGAACTAGACACGAGGCGATGCGTGGCGTCAAAGTTCCCTGCTGTTGATCCGGAAGCCGACAACCCTAGTTTCATCAGCGTTCGTTGACCATACCTCTGGAACTTAAGGAGCTGGACAGAGCGGTGGCGAGACATAGGTGGAGGAGGCGCGCATGCATGATTCGTTGCCGCATGGCGTCACCGGTACGACCTGTACCTCCATGAGCGTGTGATTTTCGACTACATTGGGTGCTAGTAGTCTACGATTGAGTAGCTCACTGAGACAAGAAGCCAATGGGCAACTTGGCAGCCGCATGCGTCAAGATCCTGTCAAATCATCGGTTGCGAGTAAGCTTCTTTCAAACACGAATTTAATGCAAGCAGACGGTCTAGATAACATCTTTGTCAAAAGTCTCGATCAAGGCCGACCTCGGAACGTCTTGACAAGTGCTCGCACTCTTGTGTAACCACTGACGCGATGATGTGCTCGCTGGGTTTGCGAAGATAAAAGCTCGGCTACAGGCATCTGCATGGTGGGGCCTTTGTATCGTGTCGGCGATATGCAGCGCATATGCCAAATGGGGTGTGGCTTGTCGGGGTGGAGGAAGCCCCTCTCCAATGTACTTGCTCGATTATCGGTGCGATTGACAGCTCTATCGTGATAATTTTTTGATCGACAGGCGAACGTTGTTCCAGTCTTGCTGCACACATCCTCTTCGTCTCTCATTCCACGACATACCCCGTGCCTCTTTCCCTTAGACGATATCGAGACGGAGACAAAGACACACAGTTTTTCGAAAGGGCGACGCAGTAGACGCTAATTCGCTAATTCGCAAGCACGACGCCTGACGAGATAGATATGCAAAGAATGGGGAAAAGGCAGCAGACGAGTGTGAGTTTTGTGCGACGCGATGATGCGAATAGAGTATTGAGAAGCATTGGCGAAATTTCAGGTTCTTGCCGCTGCTCGGCTTCACTACGATCATGTTCAACAGCCGCAAATCAGTCTTCCCGTAGTTGTTTCTCCAAAGTTCTTGCTTGGTTCATCGACTGGTTTTTTCCCTTAGATCCTTTAGTACGTACCTTGCCTCGACATGAGCCGTAAGGCTAACTCTGAGAAGTGACGAGTTTCATCAACGGTGGTCGACCCACTCTAATCTATGTGTATCTTTTACTTCTTTGGCTCGCTGGTCATCTGCGCTTTGATCTCTGAGATGGCGTTATGGTATCCTACGTCGGGCGGTCAGTATTACTGGATCGCTCTCCTTGCCTCGCCAACATGGAGCGAAATCCTTGATTAGTACGAATGCCAACACACGAACTGCATGTGAGACATACACTGACTACGTACGCAAATAATATAGACGGACGGGTCAGCATGCTATCCGTGTGGTGAATGGGATCATCTCGCTAATGAAACTCCAGGTTGAATCTCGGTACTTGGTTGGCAAGCCGATTGTGCGTCGAAAACCTTCCTTGGTGGAACCATAATCCAGGAGCTTCTCGTGCTCAACGATCTGTCGTACAGATAATCAGCGCCGGAACGGTAAGCTTATGTTGTACGCCTGTTACTCGTTACCGTCGTCGTCAACACGACAGCTGTCGAAGTTTTGCCAGCCCTCGGAGGTATCATTCTGATACTTCATATGTCGGGTCTCTTACAACCTTGATACCTCTATGTTACGGCAAGGACGAAAGTGCTTATTTCCTGCAAAGATGGAAGAGTAGATTGGCGTTGCTTCGACTAGTTGCATGTGAAGGGACAACTGCCAAGCACGCTTAATGCTCGCTTCTCGAAATCCCCAAAGGCCCAAGCTCAATCTTCGGGCGCAACTTCTGCATCATTCAGTTTAAGCACTACTCAGCAAAGCGTTAACACTATGGTCAGTAATTTTCGTCGCTAATGTCCTTCAGCTAGCGAGACATCCAGACTGACTCTTCCAAAGGCCCCTATCATCAAGAAGCGTACTACAGCCCGCGCAAAATCCGCCCGCATATCCCGCCCTCAAATCACACTCTCCGCACCCGACGATACGTCGTCCCTCTTTGCCTCGTCGAAAAAGGACAAATTAGCGATAAAACACTCCTCCTTCGTTAGCAGAATCGAGAAAGCGCCCAAAGTCCAGAAGCGACGGCGTCCGAACAAGAAACTCGTTGCGAATCTCGAGTCGCTCGCCGATGCACTACCGGGTCTAGGAAACGAGGATGAGGACGAAAACGGTGACGTAGTGGTAGGACAGGCAAAGATCCAGAGGAAGAGTCTGAAGAGCAGGCCCGGTGCTACGAAAAGGAAGGAGAAGCTGGAGAAAATGGAGATGGCGAGGTTTAATGCGAATCTGGCGCAAATGGCCAGCACAAGCGGGGCGGGAAATGCCGAGGGAGCCAGTACAACCATTGCGGACCGGTGGGCGGCGCTTAAGAACCACGTCCGGAACACAACAGAAGTCAGGCCAGAATTTGTTAAGAAGTGATGGCAGGCGCAACGCCGAACTGAGATACCTCAAAGAATGGCCTTGATACAGGGAAACAACCGTTGGGCCTTCGAAGCGCAGCGCAGGACTGGTCGTCAATTCGATCGAGCACTGCCAGCTTCCAATACAGTCTTGCATTAGACGGATATGTACGTGTAAGAATTGCTCGATGCAAAGCCGTGGCTAACAATGAACACAGGTCGTGACCTTGACACGGAAGGCCTGCTTGACAGAAATATATGAGCCAAGCGATCGGACCTTACCGTTCGAAGTCATTTGCCGGTCGGTAAATCATAGCTTGTGCTGCTTTCTGCTACCACGTTTATATGCAATAGAATAGCCCAGCGTTGTAGTGCATCTCGCCCTAAGTTGACATTGAGCCTTCTGCTACCTCTGCAGACTCTCTGCAGAATATCAAACCTATGTTCAACTCTCATTCGTAGCACATATCGATGACTTTACGTTCACCACAGAAACGTTTGAACTACCTCTGCAGTGTGGCACCGTCGGAGTGTTCATAGTTGGCGAGCTAGTCTTGTTTCGGGTAAGCGTCAGACCATGAATCTCCGACAGCTGTGATGTCACGCAGAGCTAAACAACATTACACGCGCCCACTTCGTAACGATGGCTTCGGCACGCTCGGAGCGATGAAGCTTTCCGCGATGGAATTCTCAAATCGAGATACTTTGCATGGATCTCCACTCGTTTAGACAGTGTCATCTTGCCACGTCTTACCAGCATTGATCGTCTGAGGCGCAGCGTCACAGTCCTCCTGAGCATCCTCCGATTCTGGCACTTCTGCTTTCTTTCATTCCGCCCAGTCGCTATTATTATGTCGTTCATTGAACGACAGACGACCCGCATCACCGGTGTCAAAAGCCACGATGCTCGTCATGGCCTTGGGCGCACACACAGTGCCGTTGGCGGCACCGGCAAGATACCAAACGCGAAGAAACCTAGATCTCGCCCTCCAACAAGTCTGCGCGACAAACTAGGGTTCCTGCATAGCCATTTGCCATCGTCTTCGGGGCCCTATAGCGTAGGCTCTATGGATTTCGAACTTCCAGCCGAAACACCACGGACGATTTCGGACATCACCCGCAACGGGACGCATGTGCTTCGATTAGAGACTGTTCTTTTCACCTTATACTACCCTGCGGCACTCGGTACTGGACGTGGCAGTGATCCAGGCGGCAACCGGAAGTGGTCGAGAGAGACATGGCTCCCGAGACCGCGTCCTGAAACGGCGAAAGGGTACGCAAAGTTTGCTGGCGTACCAAACTCAGTTGGAATATCGTTCCTCGCGTTAACTACAATGCTCACAAAGTTACGAGCGTTTCGTAATGCTCCACCTGCAACCCATTGGCCTCCAGAGGGCAACAAGAAACGGAATGGTCGCAAAATCAAGAACCAGCATGGAGAAGCACCAGAAGGGTCACCAGAGGAGCCCACGTTTCCACTTCTTATGTTCAGTCACGGACTTGGAGGAAATCGCACATGCTATTCGACAATGTGCACGGAATTTGCTAGTTACGGCTTCGTTGTGTGCGCTATGGAGCATAGGGATGGATCTGGGCCACGAAGCATTGTCAATCATGCGAAAACCGAAGCGAAAACTGCGGAGCACTTGGGGAAATCTGACTGTATTGACCATACGGAAAAAGAGAGGCAACGGGGCTTTGACAAAGTAGTGAGTCTACTATCGGTTGCACATTGAGTCACAAATTGTATCTGACTTCACTAGGACTACCTGTTCCCGAAAGACAACCCCTACGACACGTCTCCGAACAACGAGAAAGGCGTCGATCGCGATCTTCGGAATGCGCAGATTGAACTGCGTCTCGCCGAACTTGAAGAGGCTTACCGTGTCTTGCGCGACATCAAGGAAGGGAAGGGAGAAGATGTGGCCAAGCAAAATCTTCGCAAGGATGGATACGTTGGGGGTAGCACTCGCGGTTTGAATGGTGTCGATTGGGCGTCTTGGAAAGATAGGTTTCATGTAGACAAGATCACGATGGCAGGACACTCGTTTGGTGCTGCCACCATTGTGGAAGTGCTGAGAAACACAGATCGATTTGAGAATGTCCAAGCTGGCATCATATACGATATCTGGGGGTCAGTATACTGTATAACACGTAGAATTGGTTACTAATGTGTTCTGCAGGGCACCGATAAAACCTCCCGAAGACGACCCTCAACATCGCATTCATCTGCCGATCCTTGGTATCAACTCGGAAGCATTCATGTATTGGCAGACCAATTTTGACGCTGTCATGTCTCTAATGGAGGAGGCGAAAGAACAAAAGGCCGCGGGCGTTTCTTGGCACCGTTCGAGGCTCAGTTCACGTGTCACAATCCGATTTCTCGATTCTTTACAGCCACATCGTATCATTCTTCTTTAAAGCGACCGTCAATCCGCAACGTGCAATCGACCTGAACATCAGGCAAGGTCTACCGAGCTCCATTGGCATACAGAGTATTAACAACTCATCTAGCGCATCTTTGGAGTTCTTACGCGACGTGACCGAAGGTGCCGGCAAATCTATCATCCAGCGATGTCTTACAGACGAAGAACTTCTTCAAACACAACCGCTCGATCAGCTTCCAGACGACAACAAGCCGGATAACGAATGGATCGCTGCACGTCTGAAGATACGGCATGAGTTCAGGACTAGAGTAGCAGCTAGCGTACAACGGAAGTTGAAAAGATCAAAAGAGCATGGCTTTTACAACAAGGGCGATGAGATGTGGATCCACTGCAAGCCTGACGATAAGGAGTTGAGAAATTGGAGAATCAAGAATAGGTGCACTTTGGGAGAAGAGAGAATTTCTGGCGTGGAAGAAGTCCACGTGCACGAAGAGGAGAGGGACACGAGTGGGAGCAGCATCCAGGACGTCTCTGGATACACTTCGCGGGACCTGGGCGAGGGGGAAGAAACGGATGATACGGCACCGGATACTTGGCTTGGGTGCCATCCGGCGCTGACCTGAATTGAATCTTGCGAAGCACCAGCGTCAAATTTGCATTACAGTGACCACCTTTCACCTAACCCAGCCGTCAAACTCCAGAATACCCCTATCAGGTTCCGCAAAGCCAAGCAAGATGACGACTAGTACAGCGAAGCGGTGAAGAAGACCAACGCACAAGTTGAGGAACTGAGAAGACACGGTCAGGTCGGTCGGAAGTTGAATTTGCGAGCGGTAGAGGGACGCAGTCATGTCCACTGGATCTCGACGATCTACGACGGCACCATTGCCTAAGACTTCTATGGGAGTTCGTTGACTGGCCGGACGCAGAATGTTTTGAGTTTCATTAAGGGATGTCGTCATATTCAGAAGCACCACAGGCGATACCTCTACGTACCTGGCAGCAGAGAATTGGGTCGAGAGTTCGTGCATGGGATGTGAACTATATCCGAGGGAGAACCTGAGTATTCAAACAGCCGTGATTGCATTACCTATCTGGATGAGCATTTACTGTGACTGCAGGAGGTGCGACGAGCACGCAAGTCACTGAGGCCACTTCTCCCGCAAAGGTCGCAACTCTACATATTAGTACACACTGAGAGACAAGTGTGGTAGTCGTCGACAATAATGACCCTTGGGCCTCGGATTAGTGGGATGCAGTCATTCAGAAGATCACGTACTTCAATCAGTTGCTCAACGATAACACCATAGATCTCAGTCTCAGTTTGTCAATCGAAAGGCGTGATATGCATGTCAGCAGGACTCATCTGTTCTCATCCAAAATCACGTGACCAGCCCTACGCCAGACAGCGCATCATGATTACTGAACGCTCCGACGGCCGCGAAGCCACCCTCGGCATCCTCCCAATCCCATATGCCACCTACGCATCAACCCTTGCCGTTGCTAATCAAACCATGCGCACCTTTCTGCAAGAATCGCACCTTTCTGCTTATTCGGCAAGGTCCAGCCACTTCGTTGGTGGTATAGCTGGCGTGGGCACGTTCCCGCTTTCGCACACTGCCTCACAGCCTGTGTCGTCCACAAGGGCTGGAGCTTAGCAAGCTTGGACGCTAAACCGTATTCGGTCGAAATGGGAGATTCCGGTGGAACTTGTGCGAAGGAACACTGCGACGCGCAAGACCCCGTTCTCGGCGGGATGCTGCACTGTGCTTTTGATGAGCGGGATATGCTGCGTGGTTCGCTCGCGTTCTGATCGCTGTAATCCTTCTTCCACTACCAATCTTTTTCTAGTGATTATCAAACATTTACGGGTTCGTGGACTGCGCGGGTTTAGCGGCACACACGGTGTACTTCAACGACTTGACAGCTGTCACGTCGGCCCGTACCGGAATCTCTGCAAACGCGGCCGAATTGAACGAGGAGTGAGCGATGCCGAGTTCTGATAGTGAGGGGCAGCCGCCCCCGAAAAAGAGATCGAGGAAGGCGAGTGCGGGCGATGACGGGGGTGCGGAAGGGAAGAAGGCTAGAGGAAGACCGAGGGTGGATACGAAGGATGCGACTGCTGCAGATGTAAGTTGAAGGTGTTTCTGCGTATGATAGGTATAGGCGATATTTGAGCTAATGTATTGCAGCGCCGACGAACGCAGATCCGGCTCGCCCAACGAGCGTATCGACAGCGCAAGGAAACAACAATATCATCCTTGAATGCCCAAAACACTCGCCTCCAGAACATCATCGAGCAAATGAACAAATCCTTCTTGCAGTTTAACGATTCGGCGCTCAAATCAGGTCTGCTCCAGGTCAATCCCGCTTTGGGGCATCAACTAAAGCAGGTTACGGAAAGCTTTGTTGCTTTGGCAAAGTCTGCTGCCGAAGGCAGTGAAGTGGATGAAGATGGAAACGATTTAATTTTAGATGCTTCGATGGAAGAGCAGAGTGCATCGCCCACGCGAGAGGCCACACAGGATCGCCGGGGACAGGCCGACCCACTGCAGCCCCAGCATATGGACATGGGTTGGGATTACACATCGCCTCCGAAAGAAACGACTTCGAATCTGTCTACAAAGGATCATCGAAGGCATGTTCGCTGTTTCCAGGATGCCCAGAACATAGTCGACGAGTCGGGTCTCGTCAGATTTAGACCGCATATAACAATTGGTCATCTTATGGACCAAGGGGGTAAATCCTGGAGTGAAACAAGAACAGAAGAGACAGACGCCCCGCAGCCCCTCCCGTTCGGGCTCGTTGATATTCTGAGTCGGCAGCCGTATCCCGTGTCAGGTAACTCACCTCCTAACATCTATTCCGTCAGCATACCAACGCCGGATGTATCGCCCCCTTACATGCGCTTGCCAACACCACCTCAATTGCCTAGTCTCTCACTGAAGACCCTGGCGCCGACTTGGACCTACAGCCCTGACGAAACGACGTTTGCTCGCCGACTCACCCGCGCTTCGCTCGAGACAGGGTTTCAGCTCCTTAGTATTGCGAACCAGCGCCCCGTGGCCCTCAACCGCGTGTTCAAACTCTCACTACCGTTCATGACATTGGGCGAGCTCAGGGACCGCTTCAAAATGCTACTAGCCCGCGGCGTGAACGAAGACCTCAACTGTTGGGACACACCCTTCATCCACCTCGGCGGTGCGGGAACGCACTATGCACGCAAAGACGAGCATGGTCACATTATCAAGATACCAAACGCATGGACGGTACGCCGCATAGGCCCAATCAGCTCGAACATGGTACGCGCAGAGAATGTTACCGACCCGTCGCAAAGCCACGACCTGAACATTGATCTTACGGGGTTCGAAGGCGAGTGGTTCGATGCATGGGATGTGGAGGGCTACCTCGAGCACAAAAAGGGGGTCCGTATCGACCCAAAGGATTCGTTCGCCGAAGTCATCATCGACGACGACTTTGTGCCGAGCAAGACGAACGACGTCGAAGAATGCGTGTTCGATGAAAAGGGGATTAATTTTGACTACTCACGTACCCGACGATCGGTGCAGTCGGATACACCAAGCTTCGACAGTGGTACCGATAGCACCCATTCCAACATGACACCGCCGCACAAGGCCCACCAGGCCAAAAGAAACAGCATCGATAACCTGTTCGGACAGTCCGATGCGCCATTCGGCTTGGATATGGGCGCAAACCTCAATAGCAACTTCACTCCCACCGACTTCAGCAAGTTTCCGGACATCGATCCGAGCACGTTCTTCGACCAGCCGCTGGGGCTCGACCTCGCGCCGGGCTTCGATCTGCCATTCAACCTCACCCATCACAATACGTTGCCTCCGGTTAACTATGACCATGAGAATCTGGACATGGGGACACTGGGTTTGGATATGTTAGGTGCAGAGAATATGCAGATTCCCGTGGTTAAGCAGAAGAAGAAGAAGGCGGCTTGGGTGGATGTGAGCAAGCTGATTGAGAGTAAGTGGCCCTTCATGAAAGAGATGCACGAAGCTGACTTGAAATAGCTATCATCAAGCATGGCGTGTGTCTTGGAAGGGCACCTGGGTTCCGAAGAAAAGACATTGATATGGCGTTTGAGGCTTCACTGATTACATCGTTTTAATAACAGGTTTGGGCGGATCACGGCGGGTATGATATCCATTCGACCAATATTTGGCAGGGCAGGCGCAGGGTAGAACTTGGAATCGGTAACTTGACGAGGCTCACGATGTATGATCTTGAGTAAGACGAAGCACGCAGGAAAGCAGTTGCTTTATTAAGAAGTAGTTGATGCTATTTTATTCGATGCTCACTGCGGAGCAGCACTTCGAGATCAGTTTGTCAGCCCCCAAGTGCCAAGCCGCTAGTGGGCCGATAGCCTTCAGCTTCGCCCGGTCTCCGCTCACCATGCCCCGAACACCACCACGCGCCCCCCACGACCGACTCCGTGAGGGCACCCCAGATCGTCGCACCAAGACACCCGCTGCCGCTTGCTTCTACGTGCCAGGGCGCACTGCGCGAGCGTCGCCATACGTGCTGCCATAGCAATCCCGCAGTTGCAAGTGGTGTCCTCCGCCTGCTTGTCTGTAGCCTGCACCGACTGCACCCGCGCCCCGGCGACAGCTGCGCAGCTCCCGCACCCTCTGGACCGTCTCCGCGAAAGCGCATACCGTACCTAGAGCGCCACATCGGCCGGGAGTCGCCATGTCGAACCAGGTGGTGGTTAGTAGCCCCCAGGACTCGCGGGCGGGGTTAAGGCATGCTTGCTAACAGCGAGTGTAGGGTTCTGTCTACCAGCAGATCATCGAGAAGGTGATTGCTGCGTCGCAGAATGACTTTGAGGAGTTTGGCGTGGACCAGACCACGCTCGATGAGATGAAGCAGGTACGTGGCGATTAGCCTGCGCCTGGGCGTCTCTTCCTCGCTTCTTATTGTCGCTGCACCCTTTCCCCAGAGTTGTTCCTTGACGCGCGCATTTCTCTTTTTCCCTTTTTATTATATTTTCCAGTCCTTTGTTTCTTTTCGCAGTCGAATTCGCGATTCCCAGTTGCGGGCATGGCAGCCTGGGGTGGGTCGTTGGGGCTGGCCGAAAGCGGGGCTGAGTTGCCGGCGGTCTCGCAAAGATCGGGGGCGCCCTCAGTATTTGGGTCACTTTTTATAGCCCCTGCGCTGGCACACGCCCCCGCCAAGCCCCGCACATCCTTGCTCTGTTGGGCATTGGCCCGTCACATGACCCTGTCTTACACATCTTCTCCGCTCAGTCACTGCACTGGGTACTTGGACAGGGCTTACATGTGCTAATTTGCTCGATAGGGTTGGCAAGAGAAGCTTTCTGCTCTCAAGGTTGCTGCCTTCCCATGGGACCCGCAGCCCGAGCCTCAGCGCACGCTGCCGCCCACGGTTCCCTCGAATGTGCGCGACCAGAGTGACCTGGCGCCTGCCACGTCAGGACCTCAGGAGAATGTGAACTTTCCCAATGTTCCCATCAAGAATGAGCGGGGATACGAGCCTCCTGTGTCGTCATACCCTGGAGCTCCCGTGAACGGCGGCTACACAGGTGGCTACAACGGCGAGATCGCGCAACAGCGAGCCCATGCACTCGTCGCTCAGCGTTTACAAGGCCAGCCCAACATGCCTCACCCGCAGCACCCTGGCCAACAACACCACATACAGCATCAGCAACAGCAACACCACCAACAGCAGCAGCATCAGCAGCAGCAGCATCAGCAACAGCAGCAGCAGCATCAACAGCAGCAGCAGCGTATGATGGCTGCCCAACAGCAACAACAGCAACAACAACAGCAGCAACACCAGCATCAACAGCAACACCAGCAGCAACAGCAACAGCGGCCCCCGCAACAGATGCAGCGCCCACCCCAGGGTCACGTGTATACATCACAAACTGATGGTGCGGGCGACGCTCTAGCGGACTGGAACGCGATGAAGGCGGCCCGAGCCGCAGAGGGCGAACAAGGCCGTATCGCCGCCGACCAATTCATGCGTGCTCGTGTGGATGCCTTGGCAGCTCGTCAGGACAGCGGACTGATGATGCCTCTCAATCAGATGCCGAAGGGCAGGAAGCGCAAGGCGGCGACTCGCGTGCTGCAGGCCGAGGATGCCGATCGGGCGTCATCGAGTGTATCTGTACCGGGTCCCGCGCGTTTCGACGGCAAGGAGGAGGAAGATGAAGACGAAAAGGACGAGAAGGAACATGACTCGGATGCCATCAACTCGGACTTGGACGACCCAGAGGACGACCTCAACAACGGTGATGACAGCGATGATGAGACGATGGACTATATGCTTTGCACTTATGACAAAGTGCAACGCGTCAAGAACAAGTGGAAGTGCACCCTCAAGGACGGCATTCTGACCACGAACAAGAAAGAGTGAGTCGATCGCGGATCCTATTGGCATGATGAACTAACAAACTCTAGGTATCTCTTCCACAAGGCCAACGGCGAGTTTGAGTGGTAGTAGCCTCAACGACGCCAAGTTTGCCTTCCAGTAACTGTACTATACACGATTTTCATCTTCTTGCCCCTACCTCCCCTTGGCCTGGACCAGACAGTCGTCTTACTATTCAACACGAGTATCGAAATTGGATATCCATGCACTCGTTTGAACAACTGGTTTATGATACCAAGCCAACTTAGCTGCTCGGAAGATGGACCGTTACATGTTCCCTTTTTTTCCTTCAATCATACTGCTCTTACTTCCATGCCCGGACGATACACGACTTGTATCCTCTCATCTCTTCACCGGCGTCTGCGGGCTTAATGTGGCGAATCGTTTATCTACTGCTCCCAGTCCCTTGTGTCGGACTTTCCACGGCGTATGAGACCGTGGTGCTGGTTGAGGGGCTGCCAAATGGACGCGAGCCCTTTTTCCACCCTGTCTTTAGTCCCTTATCGAAAGCAAATTGCAAGATGTGTGGCAGCTGCCGCAGCGAATGGAGTAACAGGAGGTGTGGGAACGGCGTTTACACGGCGAAAAGGCTTAGACGGTGTGTACGTACGCTGTATGGTGGGGTCTAATTTCTTCCTCTTCAACTTTCTACGCTCATGAAGATGTGCACTTGTATTTGCAAGGTTGCTTCTTCAGTAGGTGAGAATTAGAATAAAACCCGGCAATTTTGCTGAATCAAATCATCTCTAAAATGCTGTGATGTTCTTTCGCCCGCTAGACTGCACCTCACATACATATCATCACACCAACATATTCTCATCCTCCGACCCACTTCTACTTCCCCCTTCCCCATCTCCCGCCATCGTCTCATCCCCCTCGCCCTCCCCTTCATCATCCTCCACAAGCGGCACAAACCGAAAATCCACAAAACTCACCTTTCCACTCTCCACCTCAATCATAAATTGCAGGCTCAACACACCCTGATCATCCATGCGAACGCTCACTTTGGTCGCAACGCTCATGGCGCGGGCAGCGCGCTGAATGAGGCTGAATTTGTACGAGGAGCGGAGGGGGGTGGTGGGGTCGCCTAGTTGGAAGGTCTCGAGTAGGTAAGTTTGAGGGGCTAGGTCGGCGGACATGTTGGGGTTTATTGGTGTGGGGGGTGGGGCGGTGCGTGAGGGTTGTTGATGGGTAGATGGGTTGTTGTTAAAATCTACGCGTGCGGAGCCGAGGGTGCCAGAGGAGGAGAGCGCAAAGTACGGTTTCCCACCCTTCATTCTCGCCCAAAGCGTCAATTTCTCCGGGCTCGTGCTCGATAACTCTGAGATTGCGTCAAAAAGCCATGTTCCACGCATAATCGTCTTGAATGCCAGACTTTGCCTATCAAACGGGATCTCGTCGCTAAAAGCGGGCTCGTAGGTAGTGAGGTCGCAGGTAGTGCGTATAGAAGCTTCAGTGAGGATGATAGAGAGCGGGGAGCCGGGACTGTCGTAGGCGATGCGACACATGTTGTTCATGCCGAGTACGGAATTGGAGAAGGCTGTTGGGGTTGGTTGGGTGTCGCGGGCCCAGGGGGGCTTTTGCTGGGCGGGGTCTGTTAGGCCGAAGATTTGGAGGGTTTCGAGGAGGGCGGGTAGAGAGATTTGGAAGGTGGGGAGTTGGCTTGGATTGGTGTCATCGGCACCATTTTCGGAGTCGGAGTCGGAGCGTTGCGAGTTGCGGTCGGGCGGGGGCGCGCGGAAGGTGTAGGTTGTGAAGAGGGTATTGGAGAGGAAGGCGGAGCCTGGGCGCTGTTAGAGTGGGTGGTAGATGGTAGTGGAGGGGGCCGGATGTACCCTCCATGACGCTGGCCTCGTCTACTGAGAATTTGAGGCCCTCATCGCTGATCTGGACGTGTGCCTTCTCCGCGAAATTGATGCACCGCAGCAGGAGGTAGAGCTGGCGGGCGGAGCTGGACACAGCCGTGAGGATTGGCAGCTCGCCTCCCTCGTCCATCTCCATGATGGCAAGTCTTCAATATATGTCCTTGGTTCAAGCGAGCTATAGTCGGTGCGTAGATTAGACGTAAGGTATGTGGAAGGTAAACGTGGTGGTTTCGCGAAGGTGACTTTATTTCATTCCGAGTAGACTACAGAGGGCCCCGAACGCCGTGAGGAGAAGGAAATTAGACGTAGACGCCGACTGCGCAGATCATGTAGACTGCACCGAAGCTGCTGCACGTCAGTCGGAAGCTCCTGCTTCATGACGAAGTGGGCTACGCACCCGAATGCTAACGAAGCCGGGACACCGAGGACGGGGAGGTTGGCGAAGTTCCGGTCTGTGGAGGTCAGAAAGCGGCTCGTCTGAGCTTTGTGGTGAGTGGGCATACTCAGACTGAAAATGGTGCCGAGGACGAGCGCTGCACACCGTTAGCATAGCTCCACCAACTCCAGCAATGGCGCGCATACACAAGGCCAACAGCAAGATGCCGAACGTGAACTGCGTGTTCTTTCCGACGGTCGGGTGGAAGGGCGAGGAAGCGGCGGCCTCCCAGACATCAAGCAGCGGCGTCGACATGAGTGATGCGCGGGCAATTGGGCTCGTGGTGGTGAACTGTTGACACGACGGTTGGCGCGTTGCGGCTTTGGTGTCCTCTACTTTCGCGGGTGGTCGCGCACGGCTTGGCGGCGGCGGCGATCGGCGTTCACTTCCCACTTCCCCGACTTGCGACCCGCATGTCGTCGCGAGAGCGCAGCAGCGACCACGGAGCACCATGGCCTTCTCCAACGGCGAAGACGGTAAGTGCCCCTTTCAGTCCTCTCCCATGGCTATTCCCAGCCCCCTTCCACCCCAACGAAGCTCGCCATGGCGGCCGGCCACAGCTCCAAGGTGCGAGCCGCGCTGGGCTACTCGACCTCGCCCGCGTCTTCTCCGGACAAGCCCTCGCAGCCCTGCCTTGAGCCTCTCAGAGCGCTTCTCCCCAAGCTCACCTCCCCGGAGCAAGAGAGCACGAAGCCCGAATCACCATCGTCATCTCCCGACATCCCTCTCAAGCACGCCGCTAACCTAGCCCGCGACCCTCCAGCGAAGCGCAAAGCCAGCGCCTCTCTCGACACAGGCTCCCCCATAAAACGCCCCAAGCAGTCCAGCGAAACACCCTCCGATGTCGCCCCGCCCGCGCCAAAGCGACTCATCCCCTTCCCCGAGAAGCCCGCCGTGGTCGAGGAGAGGAACGGCGAGATTGAGTTCAGGGTGGTGAACAACGATGGAGCACGAGAGAGCACCATCATCCTTACTGGGCTGAAATGTATATTTCAGAAACAGCTACCTAAGATGCCAAAGGATTACATCGCGCGTCTCGTCTACGATCGGACACATCTGAGCATCGCCATTGTCAAGAAGCCGTTGGAAGTCGTCGGGTACGTCGTTCCCACCCCCCCCCCTCTCATTACCCCCACTAACACACCTTCAATCAGAGGTATAACCTACCGCCCCTTCCACGGCCGCCAATTTGCTGAAATCGTCTTCTGCGCCATCTCCTCAGACCAACAAGTCAAAGGCTATGGCGCCCACCTCATGTCCCACCTCAAAGACTACGTCAAAGCCACATCCGACGTAATGCACTTTCTCACCTACGCCGACAACTACGCCATCGGCTACTTCAAAAAGCAAGGCTTCACCAAGGAAATCACGCTTGAAAAGTCCCGCTGGATGGGCTATATCAAGGACTACGAAGGCGGCACAATCATGCAGTGTAGCATGGTGCCCAAGATCCGCTACCTCGAGAGCGGCCGCATGCTGCTCAAGCAAAAAGAATGCGTCAACGCGAAAATCCGCTCCGTCTCCAAATCCTTCCAAGTCCATCAGCCCCCGCCGCAATGGAAAGCAGGTCTCGCAAGAATTGACCCCCTAACCATCCCCGCCATCCGCGCCTCAGGCTGGTCCCCCGCCATGGACGAACTAGCCCGCGCCCCCCGTCACGGACCCAACTTCAACGCCCTCTTGCACCTCCTCAACGACATGCAGAACAACAGCAACGCCTGGCCCTTCCAACAACCCGTCAACAAGGATGAGGTCCTCGATTACTACGACGTGATCAAGGAACCCATGGACCTTGCTACCATGGAGGAAAAACATGAGAAAGATCTTTACCCTGGACCAGAAGAGTTTGTGAGAGATGCAAAACTTGTCTTCGATAACTGTAGGAAGTATAACAATGAGAGTACGCCGTATGCGAAGGCGGCGAATCGATTGGAGAAGTTCATGTGGAGCAAGATTCGGGAGGTGCCGGAGTGGGCGGTGAGTTTTGCTGATGAGTAGGTGATGGTGTCAGTGTGAGGAAGGCTGACGGGAGTGTAGCATCTTGAATCAGAGTACACGGGGAATTGAGCGTGTGCGATTGCGGCTGGTTTCATTTACTTTATCGGCATGCGGAGGTTTTACTTCGTGCATGTCCAGCGGCATTGGGGAAGGCGATTTGGGCGTCTTTGGCTTGGGAAGGACTGTCACTCAGCTCCTGGAACATGGCACATGGGATGATACCATTGGGCAGGCGTTTATGAAGATATCAGCAAAGTACAATCTTGACTTCACATCTCACATTTCTCCAACTCTAGATCTGGCACAGCAGCATGCGACAAGCACTTGTCAATTTCAACTAATTTGCAACCTTCCCTCAAACCTCCGCTCCACCCATCCCATCCCGGCACACGCGTGCACTGGTATCACCTCATAATTTCAAACTCGCACAGTCTATAGACAGACTCAGTCACCTCCTCGGCATAGCCCGGCCCCCGATCGCGCAATTTAGCGGAGCCCCCAAAACAGGGTAGATCTAACAGATCAAAACAGACGCGCGAATAGAAACAAGGACTACGGGAATAGAGAAAAACCAATAAACACAAAAACTCCGCACCGAATCGTGTGACTGATGTTGTTTGCCAAAATGCCCGGAACGCCTCGCATTTTGTGCCTCAAAAGTGAAAGAAAGAAGAGCGACAAGGAAACTTTCTTCCGCCATCGTCGAGAAATCAAACCCAAAGCGCCGTTAACCCGGAGACATGTGCGTATAAGATGCAGACGGATGTTTTTGGGTGGGTGTGGTGTGCTATCGAAGCACAGCGCGCTCGTTGGGGATGGGTCGCCGACGATATATATGTGTCGACGAGTGTGTTGTACAGAAATACTCATAAAGGACTCAATTCGCGATAGCACCAAACATTAAGAGGCGGCCGATTCGTCAAATGATCAGAGCGCGGATAGACGTGGGCCTAGCTAAAGGAACGTTTCATACACCGTGATCGACTGGTACGCATCGGCCGAGAGAGGTAGAGAGACGGCGGACAAGCTTTTCGGTTTCGTTCCGAGAGCTGAAAAGTCAGCCTTCCGTTCAAAAGGAAGTGATACAAGTGTTTGTACAAAAGCAAGGCAAGAACCAAGCTTACATGGAATATATCCACGAGGTATGTAATCGCTCGTCACTATTTGGGTGACCTGAGACATTGTTAGCATTCACTATAGCTATGATGAGACTATAGTCAAGATCAACTTACGTAGGAGAATACTGGGGCGAGGTCGGCGACCACTTGGGGGACGTCGCCGAGTAAGGTGCCGGACCAGGCGAGGTAGGAGAAAATTTGGGTGACGTGGGCGAGTAGGCATTCGCCGCGGGAGATGTTGGGCTGTACACCGGGCTTGTGGGGCTGTAGCTCGGAGACGTTGGTGACGCCGGAGAGCGCCTAGCGCTGTTGGCGCCGAACTGCGGACTGGTTGGGCTGTACATAGGCGACGTCGGGCTGTACGCTGGGGACGTCGGGCTGTAGTGCGGTGAGGTTGCACCACGACCACCGCCGTGGACAGGCGAGGTAGGGCTGTAGCTTGGAGAGGTGGGCGAGTACGAAGGCGACGTGGGAGAGTAGCTCGGAGAGGTAGGTGAATAAGATGGTGATGTGGGAGAGCCATAGGCCGGAGAAGTAGGCGAGTAGCTGGGCGACGTGGGCGAGTACTGCGGGCTGGTGATGCTGTAGCCTGGAGAGGTAGCGCCACCAAAGCGAGGGCTGCTGATGCCGGGTGAGGTCGGCGAATAACCGGGCGACGTAGGTGAGTACCCTGGCGAAGTCGGGCTTGCAGCGGCACCGAAAGGACTTGTAGGTGCGTAGCCAGGGCTTGCGCCGCCAGACCAAGGGCTTGTACCGCCGCCAGACCAAGGGCTGGTACCTCCACTGCCAAAATCGTGCACACTGAAACCACCCGTCGCGTCTCCACCTTGCGCTGCGAGCGGCGAGAACGAAGCATCGTACGACGGACCGCCCATGCCACCTTCGTAAGTCGGTGAGCCAAGGTCGTACGGCGTGGCTGCACCGCTGTCGTAATAGTTCCCGCCAGCAGCACCAGCGCGGACTTGCGAGTTATCCTCGACCATGGTAAGTAGCATGGCGTTGTCCATGACAACTTCAAATTCTCCGGTACCCATGGGGGCGAGCTGGCCTAACATGATGTTCTCGGATACACCGCGGCAGTCGTCAAGCTCACCGAACCCTGCTGCTTCGAGAAGAATTTCGACAGTCTCTTCAAAGGAACAGCGCATCAGTGCACCCGTGTCGTTTCGGTTGATACCATGACGAGTGATGGCCATAAGCAGACCGCGCTGCGTCATGATGTCGACAAGAAGAGCCATGTGACGGTGGTTAACGTAGGAACCATCGAACGAAAGCACCTGGCCCAACTCCTTCAACAAGCCAGCACGTGCTGCCTCAATGCCGAGAACACCGAGTACTTCGATGAAAGAGTTAGAGTATGTCGTAGCTGAGTCGACTCCTTCGGCGGCAAGCACTTCGCCCAAAGCCGTGCCGGTGGTATCCAAGATCCATTCCTCGCACTCCTCGCTATCCCTCTTGAGGAACAACGAGTCGTCGGCCTTTGTGACAATCTTGTAGTCAGGTCGAATGAACGCTCGTTCAATTCCGCGCACTCCACGCAAAGACACGTCATCCAACAAATGCTTCTCGAGCTTTCGCATCCAGCGCTCATCACGATCATCATCATCGGCATCCTCTTCTTTCAGATTGTGGTCCCAAACGAAGCGCACACGCAAGATTTGCTCGTCCGCATTTTCGTCGCTGAAGATGACAGCAATATTGGGATGAAACTCCTGTTTGATCTTGCCAGCGACTTCTGTAATGGTGATGTTTTTGTCCAGCAGCTTCTTGCGGTCAAGGATGATGCGTAGGAGCCACTTGGACTGCTGCGAAGTATCGAGATCATCTTCTGGGATGATGAAGTAAGACTCAACCATGTCGGCATCGGCATCAATGAGCGTTCCCTGAATATCTGGATCGTAGTACAATTCCACCGCCTGCGTCAAGGAGCGAAGCGTAGTGTGCTCAATGGTGCTTCGTAGTCTCTTGGCCGTTGTTTGGCTACCTGCCTTGTTCTCTTGGTAAACCGTCATGGTAGGTGTCTTGATGTTGGCTGCGATGTTGAGAATCTCCTTCAGTCGAGGTACACCCAGAGTAACGTTCTTGGACGACACACCAGCAAAATGAAACGTGTTTAGCGTCATCTGCGTGGCAGGCTCTCCGATCGACTGGGCGGCAAGAACACCAACCATCTCACCAGGTGCGACAGCAGCCTTCAAGAAGCGATGCTGAATCTGGCCTACGATGAACTCAAGAGTCGCCTTGTTCAAGTTGTCCTCCCTGACCAGTCGTTTGAATGCTAGTCGCGATCGTAGCAAGCACTTGAACAGCTTGGTCGCACTGTCTTGAGCTTCAACGGACAGGGGGTCGTCACCACGGATCACCACGAGGCTATCCATCAACTTCTTGACGGTGTTGATAGCCTCGACTGGGTGGAGATCGCTTCGTTGGTGAGCCTGGATCTTGAATTTGTAACGGGCATCTTGAACGATTCGATCGACGTTCAGAGGTAGCCAGTACTTGGCGCTGTCATCCTCCATTTTCTCGCGGAGGAATCTACGGTCTTCGAGGATCGCTTCCCATTCCGCGTCCAAGCATGCCTGGACCTCGATGTCGCCTTGGATCACGTTGGCTACCTCCAAGAGACTAGGCGAAATGGGCGGTTTGCCACTCATAACGTCCATCTTGAAACGTTTTTCGAGAGTTTCCATCGAAAGAGGAACAGTATCGACCTTTTGAGACTCGATGCGTGCGCCGTCGAGACCATCTTCACCATACACGAACTCGACGATATCTCCCATCGAGTTACGAACGGTGCCATCGTACTTGACCATGACGTCTTCAAGCGCCTTCACCAAGCGACGCTGGATGTACCCAGTCTCGGCTGTCTTGACTGCAGTATCAATGAGACCTTCTCGACCAGCCATGGCGTGGAAGAAGAACTCGGAGGGTGTAAGCCCACGCAAGTACGAATTCTCGATAAAACCTCGTGACTCCGGAGAGTAGTCGTCCTTGGTGAAATGCGGAAGCGTTCGGTACTTGAAACCAAAAGGAATGCGCTGGCCCTCCACAGCCTGTTGTCCAACCAGCGACACCATCTGAGCGATGTTCACGTTTGAACCTTTAGAACCAGATTTGACCGTCTGAACCACGTTGTTGAATGACTTGAGATTGTTGGCGGCAGCGGAACCACCACCTTCACGGCCTTCGTTCAAGGCCTTCTGGGCTTTCGTCTCAAAGGTCCCTCGCAAAGTCATGCCGGGGTTGGGTTCCAATAAATCGTTAGCGGCCTTGTGCACCAGCTCATCCACCTCAGCCTTGGCGGCATTGATCCTGTCGAGAATCAAGTTTGCTGTCCTAACGTCTGGAATCGTGTCACCGACACCGATACTGAAGCCGTTATGGAGGAACCAGTAGCTGACGATGCGCTGTGCCGCACTGAAGAACGTGACTGTATCTTGCGGTCCATACTCGTTGTAGACGATGTGAATAACACCACCTGCAGAAGCACCAACAGCCTTCTTGTTGACCTGCCCTTGCACTATTTCGCCGTTGTGAATGACCAAGGACGCGCCGCTATAGTCGTTGTATGGATCGGCCACTTTGTCGTCTGGTCGCACCAGGTTGAGGTCCCCCTTGAAGACCATGCTGATGATCTGTTTCCCAGTCCAGCGCGGGCGCGGCTTCAGGATAGCCGGTTGAGGGATGACACCGTCCCAGTCTGGCAACCATAGCAGGATGGACATGACGTGATCTCTGCTCATGAAGACATCCGTGTGGGACATCTTGTAGATGCCGCAGAGCGTATCTTGCACGATACCCATCAAAGGCTTGTTGCCCTGTGGAGACACGATTTGCAGGGGCACCATGCATAGGTTCTGAACCTCGGCTCTCGTCTCGTCGCTCTGCGGAACGTGTAGATTCATCTCGTCACCATCGAAATCGGCGTTGTACGGCGATGTGACGGACAAATTCAGACGGAACGTCGAGTAGGGCATAACTTTGATGCGGTGACCCATCATGGACTCCTTATGCAAGGACGGCTGTCGATTGAAGATGATTACATCGTCGTCATTGATGTGGCGCTCAACCTTCCATCCGTACTGCAGCCGTAGGTCGGCGAGGTTCTTGTTGTGCTTCAGGTCAAGTCGCACACCATCAGATTTGATGACGAAGTTGGCACCAGGGTGTTGATTCGGTCCATTGCGCACCAGGGCGGTGAGCTTGCTGATGTTGAACTTGGTCACCACCTCGGGGTAGGTGAGTGTTCGAGCAATAGAGCGCGGCACACCGACCTGGTCCAGCGCAAGATTGGGGTCGCCCGTGATGACAGTACGCGCTGAGAAATCGACACGCTTACCCATAAGGTTACCTCGGAGACGGCCCTCCTTGCCCTTGAGACGGCCACGAATCGTCTTCAGCGGACGACCTGACTTCTGCATGGCTTGAGGGACACCGTTGGCATCGTTGTCCATGTAAGTGGCGACATGGTACTGCAGCAGCGCCTCAAATTCGTCCACGAGGAACTTCGGTGAGCCTTCGCGTTGGCAGTCCTGCACACGTGCATTGGCGCGAATGATATCGCCCAGTTTGTACGTTAAATCATCCTCTCCACGCATGCCCTGGCCCGTGCCGTCGACGGAAATACTCGGGCGCACCGGCGGTGGGGGCACAGGCAGCACCGTGAGAACCATCCATTCGGGGCGGGCGTAGTCCTTGTTCAGACCGAGCAGGCCGAGGGTGTTGTCGGAGAAAATCTTGAAAATGTTCAGTGCCTCCTGGGGTGAGATGGGCCTCTTCTCCTCGCCCTTGCCTTCGTCGTCATCCTTGCGCGGCTTGTATACGGCCGTTAGCACCAACCCCGCCTTTTTGATGCTGTCTGGCTGACGGTTGCCACAGCCGCCATGGGGCTGCTTGCTAGCCTTCTTCGGGTCCTCCTCGGGTGGATCGTTGATACAGTCTCGCCGCGTCTTAGAGAGCCGCCAGATCATGTCGAAACGCTTCTTGGGGTCTTTGATTCGGATGGCAGATTTCCAATCTGGGTGGTTCTAAGCACTACTGTCAGCACGAAGCGTTCACTCCTGATTTCTCCGTCTTCCACAGGGAAGACTTACGAAGTCAGCCAAGATTAGGCCACAATTGTGGCACACCGTCTCGAGGAGCTTCTTGATCTTCACGACAAAGCCTGGATACGTTAGCGGATGCGTACAGGAGGATACTGCAGAGAAGCACTCACCGACGTGGAAGACGGGCACAGCCAGCTCGATGTGTCCAAAATGGCCGGGGCAGATCTGGATGTCCTCCTTGCACGTCGAGCATTGGTACATGCGGTCGATGGTACCCAGCCTCGTGTCGTTGAGGCCCTGGACGCGCGGCAGGTTCTTCTGCTCGTCCATGGTCTCCGGGTAGATGATGTGCACAACGCTCATCGCCTTGATCTCCTCGGGAGAGAACAGGCCGAACTGGATCTCCTTGATGGTGCGCAGTGGGCACTTGGACACGGCGGGGGCGCTACGGGCAGCCATGGTTGCGGTAGGTGGGCGGTCGGTCGCGGCGCGAGAAAAATCTACGCCGTGCTACCGGTCGTCGCGGTGGCCACGCCGAAACAGGCGCCTCTCCACGGAGGAGCCGCTAGATATGCCGTGGTATCGATGCTGGCGATAGCTATGGTGTCGCGGATGCGCTGGGCGCGCGCGCTGAGATGGCGGCGAAGAATAGGACCCGCAGACAAAGGCTGCTCGGGGCGAGGGGGCTGCGGTGGTCGCGCCGGGGCGTGAGCGGGCTGCGCGGGGATTTGGCGCGCGTGCGGGAGCGCAGACGGGATCAGAGAGAGTGTTGACGCGCTCACCGACGGTGTTCTGGTCGGGCGAGATGGGTGGGGTGGTGAGGGTCGAGGGTGTGGAAGGGGAGAGACGTCTTAGGCCCCAGGAGCAGAACAAGAAGCGGCGAACAAAAAGCCTTGGCGCGACGGCACTAGCGCAAGAGCCTCACCACACACCACGCCCTCACTCGGCAGCGACTGCACTCGACGAGGCCGCAGCGCGCTGAAGGTATGCCATCCTGCGCGCGTGCAAAATGCCAGCACTGAGCCCTGCACACCACATCGCTTTGCGCCGCCATGAACCTGTCGCTGGTTGACCCCTTCGTCCTCGCCCAGGACTGCCCCGAGGTCATCACCGGCCGCCTGCGTGAGTATTATCCCCGCGTCATGCCCAATACATATCACCATGACTCACCCGCGCAGGCAGCGGCCACTCGACGTCGATCCGCTTCAGTCACCGCGGCGATCTGCTCGCGTCAGGCAGACACGATGGCATTGTTGTCATCTTCGACATCGAGACCAACGGCGTCGCGCGCAAGCTTCGCGGCCACACGCGCCAGATCCAGTCGCTGAGCTGGTCCACCAACGACCGCCATCTGCTCAGCGCCGGCCAGGACTGGAAGTGCGTGTTGTGGGACCTCAAAGATGGCTCTCGCGTGCGCACCGTCCGGTTTGAGGCCGCCATCTTCATTGCTGAGCTGCACCCCATCAACCAGTACGATGTCGCTTCGTCTGTGGTATGGCGAGACGGCTAACGAAATGCAGCATGCTCTTCGCGGCAGCCCTCTTTGAAGACCAGCCCGTTCTCGTGGACATGTCTTCCGAAATTCCCGTCAAGCACCCCCTCCCCACTGCGCCCCGCCGATCCCAGCTCGAGCGTGAGAACGCCACTGAAAAGCAAGCCGCCCAGGACGCCAAACAGACCACGACGGTCACACTCTTCACCCCTTCCGGCGACCATATCCTAGCGGGCACGAACAAGGGATGGCTGAACATCATCGATGCCAAGTCGCATCAGATGCTCTACTCGTACCGAGTCGCAAACAACATCATTGTCTTGATCCGTTTGACGCATGCAGGCCGCGACGTCGTGATCAATTCGAGCGACCGGATTGTCCGGACCCTTCACTTGCCCGACCTCAGCGATCCCAAATTCGACTTCGACGCGCTGCAAGTAGATGTTGAGCACAAGTTCCAGGATCTGGTGCAGCGCCTCTCGTGGAATGCCGTGACGTTCAGTTCTTCCGGCGAATATGTCGCCGCGACTACGTGGATGAATCATCACGTTTATATTTGGGAGCGTGGGCAGGGCAGTCTGGTCAAGATTCTTGAGGGCACAAAGGAGGAGCTGTCGGCGGTGGAGGTACTATTAAGCTTCCCATTCGAATGTACCCTGCTAACATGTCTTAGTGGCACCCCTTCCGTCCATTTGTCGCCGCCGTCGGTGTTGATTCCGGCCGCGTCTGGCTCTGGTCTGTCCCACAACCCCAGCGCTGGTCCGCCCTTGCTCCCGACTTTGCCGAGGTCGAAGAAAACGTAGAATACATCGAGCGCGAAGACGAGTTTGACATACAGCCGCTAGAAGAAATACACAAGCGCCGACTTGATCAGGAAGACGATGAAGTGGATGTGCTCACCGTGGAGCCTGTGAAGATGATGACGGAACATAGCGCCGGCGATTTCAGGATGCCGGTACTACTCGACATTGAAGCTAGCGATAGTGAGGACGAGGTGGTGGCTGTAGGCGCGGGACAGTTTCGAAGGAGAAGTCCGGGTGCGGGGAGAGAGTGGATGAATGATGGGGAAGGAGCGAGTGGGGATGAGGTCAGAAAGACGAATGGCGTGGTCCCAAATGGCACGAAAAGACGGAGAGCCGGTTGAAGTTATACCATAGGATAAGGAAAACTTGAGTTACCTGGAATCCACACTTGCAACATTGCAACGACTAAGTACCACCCCATGCCAAAGCTGTATGCTACCCCAAAATAAAAAGCATGTGAATGACTTGTGTGCTCATAGGCCTGTCGGCGGTGAGTGCAGAGGTTCGCAGCTAATGTGCCACAGCACGGCCACACGTATCGTCGTGCCTTCCCGACGGCTCGGTAGCGGACGTCGGCCTCTTCGCTTTTCGCCTTCCAGAGTCTTACACCCTCTCGCCATCCTTCTTTGTACACCTGTTCTTTGTCGCATGTTGATGTGGCGTCGTGTTAACTCAAACGTTCTGCTCTTTGACCACTGCAAATGACAACAATGCGGAACTTTGATGCGTACGACCGATCCGAGGCCCGTATCAGCAAGAGCTGTATGAACCGCCAAGCGAGAGCGTAAGGATAGTGCTAAGAGTGGGCTCTGTATAGCGCTAATACTGTACTTGTGTAATTACTTGCATGGAATTAAGTTAGAATGACTTCAGCTTTCAGAACATCCTTCAATAGACCCCGTTTCTCTAGCATGATGACATGCCTGGTGAGCTTTGTTTGCTCGCCAGCACTTCGCTGGTTTTAGCATCAACAAAGAAGTCACTTGTATGCTTCGCTTGGTTTGCTGTCACCTATGCTGGGAGAGTAGGAGGATAATGCGCTCCCACACACAGCTGTGCATTAATCACTTACACGACTGTTACACTGCCAGCATCAACTGTCGATATGGACACACCGCAAGACGACTCTCCAAACCCTGGACTACCCCCCTTTCAATGGGATGGCCGAGATTTGAATCATCCTCCAGAGTTGCTCGGATCATCCAGACGGCATATCCCGAATGTTTTGCCCGATCTGAAATCGGTAGCGAGTTACTACATCAACGGTCGTTATACGAAACAAGCCACGAAGCTGAACCCCAAGAATCTCTCTTTAAAGGCCACTATCGATTATCGCTCAAAAATATCACAATTGAGGACTCCGTTGGGCTATACGGTCACCGCTGGACCTGACCTCGCCCCGTTCAACCTACAGCCATGCGATCCATCGAGATGGGAACCTCACTGGATGAAGATCATGGATGCTGAGTTCCAGGAGGAAGCGGTGAATGACGAAGAAGGCAGCATGGTGTTAGAATTGTACACATCCGATCAAGATCAACACCAGTCGTACTTCGTTCTAGATGAAACTCAGGTATTCTCGTTGCGACTGAAGACTGCCGCCTCCGCTTTCCAACTGTATATGGGTCTCTACAGTGGCAGCCACGATATGGTACTGTGTCCCACACTAGTGATGACCTCTAACAAGTTACATCACTGGGCGACCATACGCGACAAAGTTCGACACAGGGTCAGAACGGAAGGGAGCGGCACAGATGTAATGGTACAATACCGTCAAGTGGAATCTAATGCAGATCTAGATGAAACTGTTTACGGGGTTTCGGACTTGACCTCTAGCTTCAAGGACCGCCGCCTGCTGTGGACACGATCTGCTTCGGACACTGTTCCGACAGATTGCTTCCTCCAAGACGGAGAGTCCACGCAACACGAACTCTTCCTTGGAACCGACGAGCGCGAGAGCTCAGTCTACTACTTGTACAACGTCACGGCTCACGAATGGTACACAGTCTGGGACTGTCAGAAGTCGATGGTGTCCCACGTTCGAGGGGATATTTCTGGCACTGAGTTTACGGACTCTAAGGCCCGTGGGCACTGGGACTCGGTGCGAACTAATTTTGACCTTGTCAGTGACCTCCACTACTGAGCTCTGTCCGAGTCTTTGCTCAAGCAAGATGACGAGAGAGGTTTCTTGTGGTCAATAGGGAACGCTGACAATTGCTGTGTAGTCACTCCACCCTGTGCAACTATTCGTCTGCACAGACGAGAACAAGACGTTGTTAGACGTGCGTGAACACATACTTACACCACATGTATATATGCTAATCGCAGAGTAGCGCGTCATCGTAAAACCTACTTTCAGATACCACGGCTCCAACTCCAACGACAACACCGGGCAGTCGATAGAACCACGCGAGCTTTTCTTGAACAAGATAATCAACCAATACGGCGAGTCGGAGAAAAAGGCTTTCACACGCATGTTGCATTCTTCCTACCATTATTCGCAGGCAACGTACTACATGTGTAGGATTTACGATCTTCAAGCCATATTCAGGAGTTATACTGACAATTGCCTGCAGATTTCGAGTACCTGAGATTTGGTTCGCTGTCTATGTTGATGGAACGATGCAAGGAGAATGCGCGACGGCAGTAAAGTACACCTGTTCTCGAGACTACTATATGCTAATCCGTTTGTAGAAATGGTACCTCTCAAATTCCCGAGTTTTTCATATGGATCGTCTTTGAGAGAATCGTTAACGCCTGCCATGACCTCCGCCACAATATCCTTTCGAAGAACGGCCAAACAGGATTCGTGCACGGTGGTGAGTCTCGACGAGTTTCGCAACCATGTTCCAAATACACGCAAGACTAACAACATTTAGATATTAAACCGCAGAATGTCTTACTCACGGGCTCATCAGGTGCGGATGCGAAGGCTCACCCTGAGATTGTGCTGTCGGACTTCGAGCTGTACTATCGTCTGGGTCGGGAGGATATCACAGGCTCCCAAGGAACCCCTGGATTTATAGCGCCTGGTATGTCCAATATTGACATAAACACGTTCAATTCCTGGAGGCTAACTCGTACTTTCACGCGCGAAAGAAGTGGCAGGAGGTCCGTATCCTCACACCCCGATCAGAACGGACGTGTGGCAGATAGGATGTCTCATATACAGCATGATGCGCAACGTCGAAGATAGCGGTATCGACCTCGTCGTCAACCCGGCCGTACCACACGTCCTCGACGTCGAGTATTCCACAAGCCTTATCGATGCGGAAACCAAATACGACGCTCTCTACTCGGCGGATCTGACAAAGATCGTGGAACAATGTCTCCATGGTGACTTGCGGTACCGCCCTGATCTTTCCACGCTGTTACAGCTGGTCAGCGACGGAGCTGCCGCGTATAATGAGCAAAACGGTAATCCGAGAGACATGAAGTATGATGAGTTGCCGGAGTGGTTCAAGGTGGATTACATGCATGAAGAGTTCATGAAGGGATCAACGTTTGAGGGGAGGAAGCAGAGGGGTGCGTATGGGAAATATAGTGATGAAGGGTTTAATCCATATAGTCAAGGGGAGGCAGAGAATTTTAGGCATCATGTTGTGGAAGTTTCTAGTGAAGAGGAAGAGGAGGAGGAGGATGACGATCATAACAACGACGACGATGAAGAATATGAAGACGATAGAGGTGAGGGGGGAGTTGGGGAAGACGCAGGCGTCGGAGAGAAAGGAAAGGGTAGAAGAGATGTAGGAACGCCGCAAGATCGACCTGCGGAAGCCACGGCTCGAATCGGAAATGAGGGCTATGGAGGGGAACGACAATCTTCCAAGCGAAAATCGGACGAGGCGAGGAGCAGTCATTCTTCTCGTGCATCGAAGAAGAGCAGAAGGAGCCAAGACGAAGAGCCAGTTGTACCAAGTAAGAAAGGGGAGCAGTCTGCTAGGCGCAAAGCGGTTGAGGCCCGCAGCAGATCTCTTTCTTCGCGTGGACCGACAACGGGAGAGAAACAAGAACAGCGCGGCGGGAATTTACACGAATCCGATGGTACGCGTGGCAAGATCCGTTGCCGTGGTATGCTCGCAAATGGTCGCATGTGCAAGAGGAAACGGAATAGAGGTGAAGGGGTCCCGTCTCCGTGGTTCTGCTGCGAGGCGCATAAAACGGGATGGGAGGGACGGAACGAACGGGGATAAGTGGCATTATGAGTAAGATGGACTCACGATGTATAGTGATTTTGAGGAATGAGTAGGATGCTTGATTTGGGAATGCTAGTGTATTGGGGATTTTGAGAGGACTTGGGTTACTGCCGTGTACTAATATTGCCAATCAACCTCGCATTCAGTGCGCGACTGTGTGAAGTAAGTAAGCCGTTACGTGGCTAGGTGTGTATGACACTAGATAGACATTTTTCTGGAAGTGGTAGTTGAGACGCGTTGCTTTTTTGGGTTCTTTTGGGTCGAGGATAATCAATGTTTTGGGTATGGAATTTCATGTAGATGATGTGCTTCGATTGCTATGCAAAGATCTCTTGAACATCAGGCATGCTGTGAGAAGCCGTTGTTGGAGCCCAAAATCAACTCTAAATGCTTGTCAAGCTATCCAACCAAATTCCATCGGGTATTACCCAAGGCGCAGTCTCAGCTCCTTTCGGAAAGCACTTCAGAGACTGGCGGTCGATAGGCGGGTCGACGACGTTCGTTGACACAAACAATGAAAAGCAACAAAGCAGCTTGACACCCCAGAAAAAGTGGCGTTGATACTTGTCTTTGACCACAGCAACAAAGACTTCTTTGTTCGTTCGGGAATGACTGCGTTTCCCACTTAATGCATCAGCAACGCGGTGGACGTCAACACACTGATGTGCAGTTCTAAGACACGTGGACAACGGGAGCGCCGTGGTGAGTGCGACTACTTCTTCAGCATTACGCTCAGGAACCGTTATTGCCGCATCCAATTTCCGGTTATCCCTACCCTCACGAGCCCTCACTATGGCTGCAACACAACAATGTCATCTCCAGTCCACCCAATACCAACCACAAATCATCGAATACAACTCCAACCTCCCCGATCCAGACACAACCCTTGCCCGCCTCCCTCATATTCTTCAATCCTGCCGCTGGATCCAACTTCCCACCTGGTCTACGCCACCGTCCGATACCCTCATCGGAGACCTCCACGCGAAGGAGGTGAGACAACCCGGTAGGAGTTCCGATGGATCGCAGACCAGTGTCAGGGTTTCTCGTTATCGCCGACACTTTTCGGGTGAGAGTGTAGACGACTGGTACATGGCAGAAGGGCGCGTGGCGCAGCCACCGCCGGAGTGGTTTACGGAGCGGGTCGCTAATGCGCATTTTCTTGGGGAGGGAAAGCATGCTGGGGCTTGTACAGACGCTTGTTTGGAATGCTCGAATTGGCATGAGTTTCGGGTGCATCGGTGGCCCGGGCATGACTTAACAGTTTACGTAACAGAGAGGCTCAACGTGGACGAGCCTGTGCAAAGAAGCTTGAAACGCTGGCGTATGATGACTACACGACAAGCGGCGGCAGTACTTCATCAAATCATAAATACGGATCTGCGATTGCGGAAGCTAGGTAACACGGAGTGTACGCAAGTACTCGGGTCTGAAGCTTTAATAACGTGGTGCTGGGCATCCGTTGAGACGTTTGAGGACGTGAGATATCGACGGGTTAGAGTGTGGGATACTCTAAACAGTGATGATACGGTTCTTGCTGCATTCCGGAAGAACGACCGAAACTCGTTATGGGAGCAGTTGCCGTGGAGTGAGCTGCCGAAGGGAAAGGTAGTTGAGAAGGTTGTGTATAAACTGTCAATGTGTGGGATTCCGGAGCGCACTAGAAAGAGGAGTAATGAAGAGGGATATGGGAAGAACGGCTTTGATGAGTCGAAGACGTTGCCAAATGTAGAGCAACACCTGAACGATCCGACAGCCCCTCCCCCGTGGGACTGGAAGTTGTGGCAGGGTTCCATGTGGCTTCAGAATGTAGCGACTAGGCACCTCTACCAGGCAATGGAAGACGAGAATCTAGGGCGAGAAGAGCATTCGCGGCCGCAGGATGTCCTCAAAGACACGTTTTGTAAGCAAACGTGGAAGATGGCGAACGTACTGCATCGTACAGACGGCGGCTTCGAGAAGGTGGCCTTGTGGACCTGTGTTGATGAGAACAACGTGATTCGCGATGTAAGTACTATCATCCTCCGACTGAAGAGATTTTGGCAGTAGCTGACCGTACTTGAAGCGCATCGTGGCAAAACGTTTCCCTCTGCGGGAAGATATAGAATTGGCAGAACAACTTTGCGCAGCTCGTAAACAGTTTAGATTAAGACCCGGAGAACCTTTAAACAGCATATCCGACCCGGATAGGTACCTCCGTGACCAACTCGAAGAGCACCGAGAGGAAGTCGAGAGCGAGATCAATCACCACGCATGCCTCCACCTTATAGAGGAACGATACATCGTGGGCCTCCGAGGCGCAGCAATGCGAGGTGGCACCGATGCGACAATCCAAGAGCGATATGTAATGTTCATGGAGTATACCGAGCGCGGCAATCTCTCTGGGCTCATCAAGTACTGGAAGGATGTCGCGAAGAAGAACGTTCCCGAGGTCTTTGTCTGGCTGCTGCTGAAGTGCTTGGTTAGCGCTTGTTTGGCGCTGGAGGAGTTGGGACTTGTGCATCATGATATCAAGGTATGACGACAGTTCCTAAGTGTGAAGACCTCTTAGAATCATGTTCCGATACTAACTAATCGAAAGCCACCGAACGTCTTTATCAAGACTCCTCCCGACGTGTGGCGTGGTTTCCCTTTACCCGTCCTAGGCGACTTCGGCAACCTTGTTCCTCTTCGGGACGGTACGAGTGTGTTCGGAACTCCTGGGTATTTTGCGCCTCCCCACGCATGCGTGCGAAATATACTGACAATGCCAGGTTCTATGCACCAGGTACATCTCAATGAATTGCCGGAAAAAAAGATAGTTAGCTAACCTGTCTCGCAGAACAAGTGGCCGCGTTGACAGAACTTGATCAACCCCCAGAAACCTGGCGCAGCACCATCCGTCCATCCAACAAGCTCCACGTCTTCGCCATCGGCCAAATCGCATGGTGCACAATGCGACTGGAGCCGTACAGCAGATGCAACGATCATTCTGTGTCCGGCTGGATGCAGGACCCTTTCCCTTGGGCAGATGGCAAGGCAGCGACTTCGACGTACTCCCATCGGCTTGAGAAGCTGATCGAAGTTTGCCGGGAGGTGGTTACAGAGAAGAGGCCAACGTTGCAAAGTTTAAGAGGCGTTATCGATGAGACACTTGCTAATTTGGAGAAGCGGTATCCAGGGATTAGAGGGAAACGTGAAGATGAGATACCGGAGTGGTGGAGGAGTGCTATTCCGATGGACGAGTTTGCGGTTGGGACTGATCTTTTCGAGGCATTTGTTAGGAAGAAGAGGAAGGATGTGGTAAGTTCGATTTCGTCTGGGAAGAGGCGGAGACGAACGTAGTTTGGCTAGACACTGGGGGTTTGGATGGCTGTATTCTTGGGCGTAATAATGGCTAGCTCGCCCATTCTGCTTCGCAAACCGATACACATTCTGATCAGCTCTACTCCCCGTAAAACAAAACTCACAAGAGAACTCACTGTGCTGTGAACGAAACTCTCTTTCAGCACTTTTTCAGCACTATTGGAACCCTTGAAGCCCCCTGCACAGTCGCATCCGGTAGATCTTGCACAATACACATCATATGTGGATAGCGCTCCGAAACATTAATAGCGACATTGCCGCGCGATCCTCCCACGTCGACGAAGCTTGAGTTGTTGGCGAAGGGACGGGTGTCTGGTAGCATGTTGGGCGATTCGTCAGCTCTGAAGAAAAGTCTGCCAGAGCGTTATGCACGGGTAGGATCCTGCGCGAAGGCGCCGTGCATGCTTTTGGTTGTGCTGTTGGCTAGTACGTATACCCAACCCAGGGTCTGGGATCTATCTAGTATGCACAACGGACACGAACTTCATACGCACCATCCGGATACTGTGCTCCTATTCTTTATTTGTCAATTAGCGCTTACTGTAACATTAATTCTCTGCAAATTTGTCTTATCTGTACAAACAAGGTATGACTCTTGTCGTTGTGCAAGTACCCTGCAGTGCAGTCCATACGTTGCTAAATACCGTTTCTCTTCGGACGTCTAGTGTTAGCAACCAGATACGTGTTCCTGACCCCAAAGTTCATGGCTGGGATAATTTGATGTAGAACACGATTGTTGCGCCCTTCATTATCATGGATCTTTCTGCGGGCAAGCCGACGTGGGCGCTCTGGGGTATGGATCGGGAGTAATTCGGCGAGCATCCTTATGAGGCCGAAGAGTTTCGCTTTTAGTTCCTTCAAAACTTCGATAATATCATAGCTAAGCTACTAAAGCCTCTATTAGATCGGTTAAGCATCATTTACTTGATAACAGACCCGGGGAAGGATAATGCACCACACCTACAGTTTTGGCCGTCTGAGAGGAGTACGAAGTTTCCATTCGTCTCGTCACATAGTAACTGACCTCTAGTTTGTCGGTGTTAACCCAAGCCTTGACCGAGCTTGCATTGACCACCTTCCATTTTATGTAATCTCAATTCTTACTGGCTTTACAACGTGCTGATGCTGTGTGTCATATGAGCAAAACATCCAGCGTTGTTTCGATTTAGCCACCACTACCAGTTCGATCCCAACTCGGGAGCTTTGATAGCTGCCTCACGTCCGGACACGGCAGATCCGGTCTCAGACACCTTATATACAAGTTTCACCGCTCTGACCTTGCCACTGGCGAACTCCGCAAATCTAAACATATCAGCTATCTCTATTGAAATACGGATTGGTATAATTTACCCATCAAGAACGCCCCTCAAGCCACCTTTTCGCAAAGCGACCGGATGCGGCTTGATTTGACCTGAAGCAAGAAGCTTGTTGCTCAGCTTCCAGAACATGCATCCATACTCGAAATGCGAAGGCATCGCGGGGTACTCCTTTCCAAACTTGGAGAAAGCTTTTCCGAACGTCGTATAAGCGAGGATCACTGTTGGTGTGATGTCCTTCCGCGGCCAAGTATCTGTTGGCAGAAGAGTTACAACTTGGATTGATGCATCGCTCTTCTCGGGCAAGGCTTGGGCGATAACGGCGTAGCTGTTCTCCTTGGAAATGCAGTCGAAAACGTAGTGCAGTGAATTCTTGGTGTAGTCTTTGATCTTCTGCGCGCAATTTACATCGCGGTAGTCGAACACGACATCGGCACCTCGGGACTTTAAGAGGTCGTAGTTTGATTGGCTTGCGGTAGTGAGGACAGTGAGTCCAGATCTACAAACTAGTAAGCCTGGACTCTTTGAGCGGTGATTGGCACGTACAGTTTTGCGTACTGAATCGCGAGTGTGCCAGTCGCGGTACTCCCTCCATAGATCAGGATGAAAGGTGCACCTTCGAGTGGCTTCTCGCCCGGTAGCGGAAGCCCCATAACCATATACATACTTTGACCAACGCTCGTGATACCGACGCCTAGTGTGGCCGTTTCTTCAAATGTCATGTTATCCGGAATTTTCGCGATATGTCCATCTTGGACGAGCGCATACTCAGCGAAAGCGCCATCTTCTTCGCCACTCTACATCGCATTACCGTCCATGAACATGAGGCAGAAGAAGCGGCTTACCAGATTGGCTCCATGGCAAACGCCATAAACTTTGTCTCCTTTACTCACATCAGACGTGCACTGCTCACCGACCGCTTCAACAATTCCGGAAACGTCGCAACCAAGTATCCCTCCAATACGGCCGACGTTTTCGGTGGACGTGTGGTGAATATCAGTGGGGTTTATGGCTACCGCGACAGTTTTGACTTTGATATAATCAGGTCGCATGGTTTGCTCTTTAATGTCTGCGAGAGCGGCTGTGCCGCGTTCCTTGATGATGACTGCCTTCATTGCGTTTGCGTTGTAATGAGAAAAGAGTATAATAATTGATTAAATTATGGAGACAGAGGCACAACCAAATAGTACGCGGCAGCGAGCTAATGATTAGTATTCGAGTGCGTAGTTGTTCCGTCGCCGTCGGGCAGAGTGTTCATGCGCGGGTGTGATCGGCCGTCCCATTCGGAGATCAATAGATCTCCGTGATTACACACTCTCTCGTTCGGCAGGTATCTTGCTTAACCCCTTCTGCGCTAGTGAAAATGCTAATACGTGGGATCGAACGAAGCCCTTGCCGACCACTTTCTATACAACATGTTACAAAGCCCAGCGAAACAATGACAATCATATAAAGTAATCACTACCAGAAAGCTGATTAAACGGTTGCTAAGAATCATCACAGCTGAGGCTAATCTCACCAAATCAGTCCCGCATCATGATTACTATCTGAAGATCAGTATGTAATTATGAGGTTAAACATTCACATGTTGCTTACCATTGCTCAGCGCACACTACGCGTTGAGCAGCAATTGCAAAGCAACTCCATTGGAGAGCACTGGTATAGGGGTCTAAGCCATTATGCACGAAAGAGAATCCAAAGAAGATGCTCCGTGCCAGCACCCTCATTGCCACAGCAGGTCGCAAATATGGAACCACGTAGGCTCCAAAGAGAAGCGGAGCTACAAGTGCCGTCAGGAGCTCTTAGCAAAGGATACTCATCGATAAAACCAGGCAATATGCCCGGGTCGATGCTGTGATCGTACACCCGTACGCATCACCCCTCTTATTACCCTGGTATATGGAGGGCGGTGACTTACATCTGATTTGGTAATATACGGACGAAAACGGAGCGGCGGATGGGTATCGAGCGGAACAACCATCCATGGAGCGTAAGAAGCTCTGCGTTTCTGAAGTCGCTTGCGGGACATATAGCGGATCTGCACCATTTGGAGTTCGATTGAATTGTTATCGTGTATATGTAAAATAAAATTTCGGAGACAGCTTACGTTGGTCCGCATCATGACTGGGACAAAGTCTCTACGGCTCCTCGCTCCGTTGGATTCTTCATCGTACCGAAGTTCTTGCAAACCGACTGGAATATGAATCATGCCGTGCCAGACACAGTCAAGCACCAGCCGTTGCTACTAGATGCAAGAGGTATGCGGATGCTATGAAGGAAGCTAATGGTTTCGGCGAGGAAGGGATACCAAGAGGTTCGCGATATATGCTTGAGTTCAGGATAAGAGCTACGGGAATCATTCGAAATGACAGACCAAGCAGGCGGACTTTCTCAGAAAACTTCTGCTGGAGATACTATGTATGCGTCACGTGGGCCTGGAGAGCTTTTGCGAGATAAGATGGGAGGAGAATTGGAAGGAAGCAAAAGAAATGTTGAAAGTAGGCATTCCGAAGGTGCTGCATTACCGGCATATTTGAGTTCCGAATCGTAGGGTGCGCATCTGTCGACGTTTCCTTGCTCGCTGTCAGTCAATTGCTTCTCGCTTAGTTAGCTGTAGGTCTACTACGAAGAACGCCTATGACGACCAATGAAAGTCTCATCTGGTACAATGTAGAACGTACAACTAAGCCCATCAATGATGTATGAGCTACACGTCTGGTCTCGTCGTATAAGGAGTGTGATAGGTGACTACTTACCTCCAAGGCCCACTCACATCACACCAACTCCGCAACACCTTGATTCTCCGACTCTGCGTTGGTGATATCGCAAATTGTGCCGAACGCAATATAACCAAGAGACACAAACCCACCAGAATTGCAGTGTTCAAGATAGGCTCTCCCACGCTCTGCCTTGCAGAAGAGGCTGCAACACGCAGCCGCCGAGCAATTGAGCGCGACGGTGCTGCACATCTAAAGCCGTCGAAAAAGATACAAGTTTCAAAGCAACAAGATAGAGAACCCGAGTAGGAGTGCGTTCAGACGTCGCAAGACACTAACCCCACTAACCATATCCAGCCTAGTGATCCGATCTCGGTCCAGCCCAGCAGCAAGAAATGCGGGGCCATCACACGTATCAGACGACCAACGCGCGTTTCAGGCAGCATCGTCTCGACCGAATATGTCTCTCCATCTCTCTTCCTTTCATAGAAGAACCGTATTTTGCTTCGATAACCGTCCCCAGTGACAGCAATGGCTTCACACTCCCCTTCACCATCCTCGCCGCCGCCAAGCCCCACCCCAGGTACACCACAGAGCGACACGAGCACGGCCCTACCCCCAGAACAGTCACAAGCTACAAAACCGATACTCAGGAAACTCTATCTCTCCCACACGCTCTCGACATGGAACGCACGCACCTTCGAGTTCGCCGCCGTGATCTTCCTCGCCGGCATATTTCCAGACACCCTCTTTTACACCTCCACATACGCACTCTTCCGCTCCCTCGCCGCCTTCCTGCTCAGCTCCAAGATAGGCCAACTAGTCGATGCGCGTGAACGGTTGTGGGTCGTGCGGCAAAGCATTCTGTGGCAGAGATGCGCCGTGGCGTTTTCTTGCCTGTTCCTTGTCCTGCTTCTCAAGACTGGGTCGGACGCGCATGAGTCGAGGAGTAAAGTGCTAGCGTGGTTTGTTATCTGCGTGATGCTAGCTTGTGTGGAGAAGCTTGCTTTTGTGGGGAATACGGTTGCGGTGGAGAGGGACTGGGCAGTGGTAGTAGCGGAGTCTTTACAGATGCCGCGGGAGGAGCTCAATAGTGGTATGCGGAGGATCGATTTGATTTGCAAGTTGGTGGCGCCGCTGTGTATATCGTTGGTGGATGGGTATTCGACCAAGGTGGCGGTTTGGGTTGTGTTTGGGCAGAATGCGGCGAGTGTTGGACTTGTGAGTAGACGGAGCGTGCTTGGGCGGAGATGTGATGCTAATGAGGGTAGGAATACTTTGCCATTGCTCAAGTGTACGAGGCTATACCCGAGCTCGCTCAGCGAAAATCGTCTCAAACAGAGCCGACATCCACACCTCCAACAACCTCATCACACCACGGGAATTCATCCTCCGCGCCAGCATTCCTACAACCATGGATAGACTACGCCCGCAACCCCGCGTTCCTAGCCTCCTTCTCTCTCGCACTACTCTACCTCACGGTGCTAAGCTTCGCCTCTCAAATGACTACCTACCTCCTTACCCTTGGTTTTACAAGCATCCACATTTCCATCATGCGCCTAGTAGCCGTCATCTTCGAGCTCTCAGCAACCTGTGCAGCACCCCTCCTGATGCGTCGCATCGGCGCCGTACGATCCGGCCTCTGGTTCATCAACGAGCAACTCATCTCCGTCGCACTAGCACTCGGCCTCTTCTCCCTCTTCGACAGCCAGACCAAGTTCGCTGGTGCCGCCTTGGTCGTAGGCGCTATACTGAGTCGTTTGGGACTCTGGGGCCTCGACCTCAGCGTGCAATACCTTGTCCAAGAAGACGCGCCGGAAGCCACGCGGGGCGCCTTTTCTGCCGTCGAAGCCAGCCTACAAAACCTGTTTGAGCTGCTGAGCTTCGCTACGACAATGGTGTTTGCGCGACCGGAGCAGTTTAAATATCCCGTGTACATTAGCGCTGGCGCGATTGCCACGAGCGCTGCGTGTTTTGCTGGGTTTGTGAGGAAGAAGAGGGGTCACTTGCTGCATGGCAGTAAGTGCTTTGGGAGGATAGCCAAGGGGCAGTACGAGATCCTTCCCACGATCGAGGAAGAGACGGAAATGGACGAGCTAACTGGGGAAGGAAGATGATTGCATGAGTAGTTCCCTTCTAATGCCACCTAACCATCCAATACTTACCTTGGCAACGGCTGTGTGCAACGCCCAGCAGGATTAAACTCCCCGAATTGCCCCTTTCGGTAGTCCAAACGGTCCGATGAACGTACAATCAAGTTTCGTGCCCGCATCTTCGACTCGTACTCGCCTACCCCCTCCGCAATTGGGCCGTATCACGGTGTAATATGACGTCCTCTATCTAACGCCTGCAGTCGCCGTAAACCTCACATCATACTGAATTCCTGCTCTTGTTACATGATATGGCTGCATCTCAGTCATGAAATCGTACCGAGAAATCTTCCGTATGTGGACACTGCGAGCCCGCGAATCAGCAGCTGCCGATGGCCCCTTACCAACACAACACGATGCGCACCAGGATTAAATGTGCACTCTCCCGGAACAATGGCTATCCATGTCGCCTACGCGCGGCGCTTGGGCATAGTTAAAAGCTAGCCGGAGGCATATTCCGGAACTTACCGGACCTTTTAGCTAGTTCCCGCAGGGTGACATGAGTGAAGGCCAACGGGCCGATATGGCGAGTGGAAAAGACGACGGACCGAATGTCGCGCATGTTCTAGTGTAACCGCAGGTCATCCTAATGCTGGTCGCCGATTTTGATATACTCAATGCAGCAAAGGTTACTGGTGGGGGACCAATAACCTTTGCACATAGTTCGGTTTCCTACTATCGAGTTTCGAAAGCGTCGCGAATCCGGTGGAGAACAAGCAGCCATGGGGTCGTTCACGCTATTGTACGGTAGCCGTTCGGCCGGCTTTCACTCATGAGGCGGTGAGTGAAGCGCTACGACGGATGGTCCGCCCTACGACGCGGGCTATGCGAGATCCGGGATCAGTTTGTCTCAAGACTGAGTTTGTCTCAAGACTGAGGTCGAAATAAGGGACATGCAATCGTCGGTTAGCTTCCCTTGGTGAGAAATCCGACGGTAAGCGATGGGTATGATCTGCTGACAGTTGAGCCTCCAATGCGAATGCAGGCACGCGGCTTAGTTGTACGGGAGACCTGCGTTATTTGACGCGTGGTCCGGTGGGCAGTCAGCACCAGACCCCCAAGATACGCCACGTCGAGGTCGCCTGGGCACAACATTGAAGTTCAGCTGAGGGTTGCGATGTTGGATGTCGAAGTTGAGTTGGTCGAAGTGGGGTGTGCTTTAGTTTACGGCGGCAGGTGGCGGCGCCAGTGTGGTAGTCTCGACAAGAGCCATTTTTCAAGAAGGACCCTCGATTGAGCTACAGAGACGAAGCTGAGGGAGGAGACGCGGGGAGTACGATGCCGACGCAGATGCGCGTACATCTGGGACCGCGTGTTAGTCTTGACCACGCTATTGCGCGCCGGTTGGACTTACATCATTGGATGACGAGTCGCTGCTTTGGGCCGGCTGAAAGTGGTAGCGCAGTCCCTATTGCCTTGGCGGACGAATGGGCGTGGTCACTGGCCGCTCGGTCGACCTGCTCCGAACGGTAATGTCCAGGGATGGACCTTGAGCGTCAGAGGACAATTTGGTCGGTGCGGCTCAAGCACTACCAGAGACAATGCGGCTCTACTCTTCGCCAGCGTTGGATGGGCTGCATTCGAGGTGGCGGTCCAGTCCGGTGCGTGGTGGTGGTGATTGAAGCACGAGCATGTGGTGAAGACAAGCCGACGCAGCCGCTAGCGCGCATGTGGACGTCGGATCTGGCCTCGGGTATCCCATCTGAGAGCGTCTTGGCGGCGCAGATGCGCTAGCGGCGGGGCCTGTTCACGAGGGCGCACGCGCCGGCCGCGTGTGAACATTTTGGCCGGTTGAGTCCGAGGGTGAAACGGCGTCTTGCCATCTGGAGAAGGTCAATTACATGAGACGCGGTGGGGCGGGCTGGCGTGCCTGACTACACACATCTTGACCAACCGTGGGGTCCAATCTGCCCGAGATCATTTCGACGTGCTGCAAACTATGTAGCAGTTCTTCCACCAGGGCCGCATCGGGGTAGCGACGTGGGAGGATGGACCGTTTGAATATGCATGCAGGGTCCAATGACAAACGTTCCCAAGCATCGACGGAGCTAACAGCTGGGGTCGAGCGTGCTTTAACAGGGACTGTCCCGCGGTGATTGGCCCGACGATAGAGCGGTGCTTGGAGCTCCGCTCTTCGGATGGTGTCACGAGGACACTGAAATGCAGGTGCTTGTTGTGGAAATGATTTCTAACGTCGCAGCGACTGCAGCGGCTGTCCAGCTACAAGCAGCTGTAGGCGACGGCCAGCCCGAACTACCGACGAGTGTGGTCCGGGGTGGATTGCGCTTGCAGCGGACATGGTGAAAACACATTGCCATTGCTGCGACTCTGCTTCTCCGTCGCGTCCCCCAACATGGGTGGGCGGGGGCAACGAGGCAAGCACCCCAAGGCCGGTATAGAAGGGCAGAAGGGCCAACAAAGGGGGGGAAACAGCGCAAGACGGGAGCTACTATAGCTGGCTGGGCATGACAAGATGTACATTGCCATTGGAACCTTCGCAAGTGTTTGCACGGCAGGCTAAATTAATCTGTAGTCGCAGAAGAGGCAAGACGGTTACAGCCGAGACGAGTCAAACAGCCGAGGGCGTATCGGGAAAAGCGCGTGGTAGAGCTGCACCTGTACATGATTTGCCGAGGTGGCCGGTGGCTCGCGACGTCAACCTCGAGACCGCCAGGGCGATGCATGGAAAGCCGCCCAGGCGTCAGGGCGGACTCGCAACACAAGGACAAAGAGCACGCAGCTGTGGCGCCACAGCTGGGCAACCGCAGACCAAGAGGCGTTGGAGGTGGTACTGAACGGTACCACCAACACTACGGTACGCTCCGTTCGCCGACCAACGGTGGGTCTTGGGCACCAGGGGCGGGTCGCGACGTAAGGCTGCAGACATTCTGGAGGTCCGGCGTCCCAACGGACGTGGTGAAAGGAGAGGGAGCGAGTGCATGGTGCTCGTCGTGACAGTTGACGAGCCTCGGAGCTGCTGCTGCTGCTGCTGGTGGCGGTGCTGTGGGCTCTGTTCGGCCGAAGACGTGCCCATGTCCCCCGGCGCCACGTGGAAAGGCAGCACCGCACGGGATCGTCTTCTAGAAGGCAGGGACGGCAGCGAAGCGTGAGACATGGCAGGCAGAGGCCGGAGCCGTGTCCACAGCGGTCGTGGTAGTAGGGCAGGGCCGCGTTGCTACCAGCCGTGTGGACGATGGCAAACATGGGCGACCTGGCTGCATCTGGGGTGTCCTGGCACGCACTGCATTACATAGCTCGGCGAGGGGTACCGAGTGGGTTCCACGGTTGGCACCACGTCCTGCAAGCATACCAGCAACAAAGGGTTCGGGGGGGGGGGGGGATGGAGAGAGGGGGATGAGGGAGCGTTCGGCGTTCGCTTTCGCTGCTGCTGCTGCTGCTACTGCTACTGCTACTGCTACCGCTGCTCTGCGGCTCGCGCTGCCATGGCGTCGTCACCGCCGATCG